>Ga0224510_10000456_pt1 | contig 31449 bp, 22 predicted proteins | sample SF_May12_sed_USG_FD_170161 | JGI IMG/M metagenome (GOLD analysis project Ga0224510, IMG submission 170161) | Sediment microbial communities from San Francisco Bay, California, United States - SF_May12_sed_USGS_4_1 | ecosystem: Environmental > Aquatic > Marine > Sediment | place: USA: California... | reverse complement strand
CGCGAATCGGCTGGATGCGAAACCGGAGCCGGATGCGTTGCGCGGCAAGGTGCTGTCGCTGCTTTTCCTGAGTCCGTCACTGAGAACGCTGGCATCGTTTCAGGCTGCGATGGTTCGCCTCGGTGGTGGGTCCTTTGTCATCTCGCCTGACATGTCCATTCACGGCCTCGAGACACGCCCGGGAATCGTAATGGACGGCGCAGCGGCAGAGCATATCCGCGAGGCAGTTCCGGTCATTGCATCTTATGGAGATGCGATAGGAATTCGCGCATTTGCCGAGCGCAAGAGCATTGACTACGACCTTGCCGATACCGAATTCAACGCCATGACCAGCCTCGTCGACAAACCGTTCATCAATATGGAATCGGCAATCAACCACCCATGCCAGAGCCTTGCCGACTGGAAGACGATGGATGACCTCAAGATTCCGGCGTCCGGCGGAAAATTCGTGTTGAGCTGGGCGTACCACCCCAGGCCGTTGCCGTTGGCGGTCCCGGCTGCGACCGTACACATGGCGGCCTACCGCGGCATGGACGTAACGGTGCTCCGGCCCGAGGGCTTCGAACTTCCGGATTCCATCATGAAGCGGGCACGCGAGGCAGCGGAAATTTCCGGTGGCTCCGTTCGCGAAACCGCTGACAGGAAGGATGCAATGGAGGGGGCGCAGGTAATTTACGCGAAGTCCTGGTCGTCGACGAAATTCTATGGCGACCGTAACGGCGACCGTGATCTGCGCAATCCGCTGGACAACTGGTGCGTCGACGATCCCTGGTTCGGCAATGCTGCGGACGACTGTCGCTTCATGCATTGCCTTCCGGTACGTCGTGGCGTCGTGGTCAGCGAACGGGTGCTAGACGGACCGCGAAGCGTCGTGATCCACGAAGCGCGCAATCGCATGCTGGCCCAGATGGCGGTCTTGCACCAGATGCTCGGCAGAAAATCGTGAGCATGAACCAGGACCGCGCAGTCGTGGTTTCTGCGCTGCGGCACGCCGTTCCGTATATCCGCCTATTCAAAAACAAGATCTTCGTATTGAAAGCCGGCGGCGAGATTTTTGCAGATGCGGAGAGTACGCGAACGCTGATGGAGCAGGTCGGCATTCTGCACCAGGTGGGCATCCGGGTGGTGCTTGTGCATGGCGGGGGACCACAATCCACCGCGCTCGCCGGTGCACTCGGTCTCGACACAAAGTTTATCGACGGCAGGAGGATAACGGACGGACCGTCGCTCGACGTCGCTACGATGGTACTGAACGGGCAAATCAACACACGAATCCTGGCAGCTTGCCGTGATCTGGAAATTCCGGCCGTCGGCATCAGTGGCATCGATGCCGGATTGATTCGCGCGCACCGGCGCCCGCCGGTTGCCAGGAAAGGACAGAGCCCGATCGACTACGGATTCGTTGGCGACATCGACGGCGTGGATGCCAGCGTGTTGCACAAGCAACTGGATAACGGGTTGATGCCGGTCGTCAGTCCTTTGTCCTGCGACTCGACCGGAACGATTCTAAACATCAATGCCGATACCGTCGCTGCTGCGATTGCCGGCGAGCTAAATGCGGAGAAATTGATCCTCGCCACCGGCGCTCCGGGCATTCTCTCGGATATCAGCGATCCGCGTTCCCTGATCTCGTACATCGATCGTGCCGCACTGAAAAAGCTGCGTGATGCCGGCAAACTCGCCGACGGCATGCTGCCGAAGGCGTCTGCCATCGATGCAGCACTGGCGAACGGCGTCAGTCGTGTGCACGTCATATCCTACAAGATGCCGGACAGCCTGTTGCTCGAAGTATTCACCAACGAGGGTACCGGAACACTCATCGTCAACGACATTGCGGCATTGACGCCTGCCGAACAGGCATCGGCAGGGCCGACGTCGTGAGCAGGCTCTGGGAAAAAGGATTGCCTCTCGATCAACGAGTGCTGCACTTCACTGCGGGCGAGGATTACCTGCTCGACGAGCGACTGGTTTCTTACGACGTTCGCGCCTCGATCGCACATGCGGAAATGCTGGCCAAACAGAATTTGCTCAGCGAAAAAGACTGTCAGCTGATCTGCAATGGCCTGCGGGAACTCGAACATCAGTTCACTGCGGAAGCATGGCAAATCCAGCTTGAAGACGAGGACGTACATACCGCGCTTGAGTCGAGGCTCACTGCACTGATCGGCCCGGCCGGCGGGCGATTGCATCTCGGCCGCTCCCGCAATGACCAGGTCCTGACGGCGTTGCGCCTGTACCTGCGCGATGCCTGCGACGAAATCGTCAACCACGTGCAGGGACTGTGCGACTCGCTGCAACAACTCGAGAAACGACAGGGTGATACGGCACTGCCCGGCACCACCCATATGCAGCATGCGATGCCCTCGTCCGTGGCCCTCTGGTGCGGCGGATTCCACGAAGCCTTTTCCGACGCCGTCGACGGACTGAAGTCGGCGAAGCGGCGCCTCAGCAAGAACCCGCTGGGAAGCGCAGCCGGTTATGGCACGCCCGGCCTGAATCTCGATCGCGAACTGACGACGAAGAAGCTGGGGTTTGCAGAGACCCAAAACCCGGTGACTGCAGCTCAATTATCGCGCGGCAAAGGCGAAAGCGGTCTCCTGTTCGAGATATCTCTTGTAATGCTCGACCTGTCGCGCCTCGCCAGTGACCTGCTGCTTTTTTATACGCAGGAGTTTGCTTACGTCGAGCTTGCTCCCCAGGTAACAACCGGCTCCTCCATCATGCCGCAGAAACGCAATCCGGATGTACTCGAACTGGTGCGTGGTGCATCGGCGACCGCAATCGCCTGCCTGAACGAGTCGTTGATGGTGATTGCCAAACTGCCGTCAGGCTATCAACGCGACCTGCAGCGGCTTAAACCGCCGGCCTTCCGCGCCATCGACCTCGTCATCGACAGTGTCGACGTCATGGCTTACGTAATCGACACGATGCGCTTCGCGCCACAGAACATAGTGCTGGACGAAAGCCTGAATGCCGCTGAAGAAGCCTATCGAATCGTTGCCAGCGAAGGCATCCCGTTTCGCGAAGCTTATCGCCGGGTCGCAGAAAAATACGCAAAGTAGCTTTTGGACTGACGCTGCGCGACAGATGCCTTGTGCTTCTGGTATATGATGCGGATCGCAAACAAAAAAACACGGTCCACGACAATGCTAAAGCCAGGCAATATTCGTAACGCACTACTGTCACTCTTCGCATTTTTGCTGATAACAGCATGCGGCCAGAAAGGCCCGCTGTATCTGCCGGGCAATCCCAGTGAAATCAAGACAGAAGTTCCGGCAAAAGAGTCGCAGCCCGAGGTCGACAGGACAGACGACGAAGACGACGAAAACGGGCAAGACCCCGAATAGCCGACACTTTCAATAGCGCGACAGGAAACGAATCCGTTCCATGAGCAAGCCCAGACTCGTCCTTGTGGACGGCTCATCCTATCTTTACAGGGCCTTCCACGCCCTGCCCCCTTTGTCGAGTTCCACAGGTGAACCAACCGGCGCCGTACACGGCGTGCTCAACATGTTGAACAAACTAATCAGGGAGGAGCCCTGCGACTACATCGCTATCGTATTCGATGCGCCGGGCAAGACCTTTCGCGATGAGATGTTCGAACAGTACAAAGCCAACCGCCCGCCCATGCCGGACGAGCTGCGCGCACAGATTCAGCCGGTGCTGGATGCCGTGCCGGCCATGGGGCTGCCGTTGCTGCGTATCGAAGGCGTGGAAGCGGATGACGTGATCGGCACGTTGAGCCGCCGTGCGGTCGCGAAGGGCATGGATGTGCTGATTTCCACCGGCGACAAGGACATGGCGCAGCTCGTCGACGACAACGTTACGCTGGTGAACACCATGACCGGGTCGGTGCTTGATCGTGACGGTGTCAAGCAGAAGTTCGATGTATTCCCGGAACAGATTATCGATTACCTCGCGCTGGTCGGCGACAAGTCCGACAACATACCCGGTGTGCCGCGAGTTGGCGCCAAGACGGCGGCAAAATGGCTGAACGAATACGGCGATGCCGGCACGATCGTCGAGAAAGCTGCCGAAATAACAGGAAAGGTGGGAGAAAGCCTGCGGGATAACCTTGAGCAATTCGAATTGTCGCGCAAGCTGGCGACGATTCACCAGGAAATCGATCTGCCGGTTCAGCTCGACGAGTTAAAAATCGGCTCGGGCGATATTGATGCGCTGAAAGAGCTGTACACACGCCTCGAACTCAAATCCCTGCTGAGACATTTGGGCGGCGATACCGACGGTGTCGTCGCGACAGCACCCGTGGAGCCGGCAAAAAACGTCAAGGGCGAGTACGAAACGGTACTGACGCAAGACGCCCTCGACAAGTGGTTGAAAAAAATTCGAAAGGCGGATTTGCTGGCTGTCGACACCGAGACCAACAGCCTGAATTACATGCAGGCGGACATCGTTGGGATTTCCGTCGCAGTAGAAATCGGCGAAGCCGCTTATATTCCTCTCGCCCACGATTATCCCGGCGCACCGAAGCAACTCGACCGCGATGCCGTTCTTGGCGAATTGCGCGAGACCCTCGAAGACCCGAAACGCGCCAAGCTCGGTCACCACCTGAAATACGACGCGCATATCTTTGCGCGCTACGGGATTCGCTTGAGAGGCATCCGGTTCGATTCGATGCTCGAATCCTATGTGCTGAACAGTGTCGCCACGCGTCACGACATGGACTCGACCGCGGCACACTATCTGGGTGTCAATACGATTCATTACGAGGATGTTGCGGGAAAAGGCGCCAAGCAGATTACGTTCAACCAGGTGGCGCTCGAGGAGGCCGCACCCTATGCGGCCGAAGATGCCGACATCACGCTCCGGCTGCACCAGCACCTCTGGTCCGAGCTCGAAAAGATTCCCGATCTCAGGAATCTTTACGAAACTGTCGAGCAGCCACTCGTTCCGGTGCTCCTGGCGATGGAGGAAACCGGCGTACTCATAGACCGGAAAATGCTGAAGAAACAAAGCGGTGAACTTGCCGAAAAGATGATCGGGCTGGAGAAAAAGGCCCATGAAATCGCCGGCGGCCCGTTCAACCTCGGTTCGCCCAAACAGCTTCAGGAAATCCTTTTCGAGAAACTCGGATTGCCGGTCGTGCGCAAGACCCCGAAGGGTCAACCATCGACGGCCGAAGATGTCTTGCAGGAGCTTGCGGCCGATTACGAGTTGCCCGACGTCATCCTCGAATACCGGGGCGTGGCGAAACTGAAAAGCACCTACACCGACAAGCTGCCACTACAGATCGATGCGGACACGGGAAGGGTGCACACCTCCTATCACCAGGCCGTTGCGGCAACCGGGCGGCTTTCATCGACAGACCCCAACCTGCAGAACATTCCCATCCGGACGCCGGAAGGACGCCGAATCCGCCAGGCATTCATCGCCGAACCCGGCCACGTGTTGCTGGCGGCCGACTACTCGCAGATCGAACTGCGCATCATGGCGCATCTTTCTGAAGATGCCGGTTTGTTGAAGGCATTCGCTGACCAGCAGGACATTCATCAGGCGACCGCCGCCGAAGTATTCGGACTGGCGCTCGGGGACGTAACGGCGGACCAGCGCCGCTCCGCCAAAGCCATCAACTTCGGCCTGATGTACGGTATGTCTGCATTTGGCCTCGCGAAGCAACTCGGCATAAGTCGCGGTGAGGCGCAGGAATACGTCGATCTGTATTTCGAACGCTATCCGGGCGTAAAACAGTTCATGGACGAAGTGCGTAGCAACGCTCGGGACAAGGGCTTCGTCGAGACGGTGTTCGGCAGGCGCCTGTACCTGCCGGAAATCAACGATCGAAATGCACAGCGTAGGCAATATGCCGAGCGCAGCGCGATCAATGCGCCAATGCAGGGAACGGCAGCGGATATCATCAAGAAAGCGATGATCACCGTGCACGGCTGGCTGGAGACCGATCAGGCGCCGGCACGCATGATCATGCAGGTTCACGATGAACTGGTCTTCGAAGTCGAAGAGAAAGCGGTCGAGGAGGTCAGCGCCAAAGTGGTTGAGCTGATGAGCAACGCGGCGAGCCTCCGGGTGCCGCTGCAGGTTGATGCCGGAGTTGGCAGCAACTGGGATCAGGCTCACTAATTTTATATAAAAATCAATGTCTTAATTCATCACGGAACTAAGAACGGGCATTCTGTTCCAAGTTCCTGAGTGCTTTAGTCACTTGCCCGTTTACCTCCCTAGACGGGCGGGCAACTCGGTTTCCCCAAGCCGGTTGCGTTACTGGCCCCGGACCTTCTGAGGTCCGGGGCTTTTTGTTTTCGTCCCCTGGTGTTTGCTATTTTTGCGCAAGGCTTCGGTCCTGCAACAAGGTATCCAGCACCTGTCGCGCCTCGTCCAGCCCCTGGCGATCCAGCGCCGAGAAAAGCTGCGCACTCGCTGCAGAACCGAGTTCTTTGCGAACTTCCAGCAAAGCCTTTGCGGCCTGGCCGCGCTTCAGTTTGTCGGCCTTGGTCAACAGCAGATGCACCGGGATCTCGACCTGGCTGGCGAATCCCAGCATGCGGCGATCGAAATCTGTCAATCCACGGCGCACATCGGCAACCAGCAATAAGCCGCAAAGGCTTTGCCTATGCTCGAAATAGTGCTCAAGCAATTCTCCCCAGTGCCGCCGCATATCGTCCGAAACTCTGGCAAAGCCATAGCCCGGCAGGTCCACGAGACGCTTCCCTTCCGCAAGGCTGAAAAAATTGACCAGTTGCGTTCTGCCCGGCGTCTTGCTGGTCCTTGCGAACTGCCTGCGGTTTACGATGACGTTGATAGCACTCGATTTGCCGGCATTCGAGCGGCCGGCCACGGCTACCTCACGGCCATCGTCCGGCACGAACTGGCCGGGCGCATTGGCACTCGAAACGAAATGTGCATCAGGGTATTGCGACATGGGATAAGGCCCCGATATGTGTATAATTTGGGGCTGCTGTGCGGGAGATACCAGTGCCTATACTGACGGCTAGTGCACCACGCAGCAAGGCCACCTGCCGGATCCTGCCGCCGGTGATGTGGTAGACCGATCAGATCCCGGACCCGGGTTCCGCGGACTGATCAGGCAGCAAAATCTCTTTAGATACCCCTTGGACGGTGGCACTGCCGCCGGGTCACTGTAACGGTTGAAGAATATGAAAAACTGCTGTGCTGCGTTTGGATTGTTGTTTGTGCTGGTTGCCGGAGTTGCGCAATCCGAGAATCTCGCCGGGGGCTCGGCCGAGGCAGGCAAGTCGAAGGCTCTGACCTGCGGCGCCTGCCACGGTGCTGACGGCAACAGCGTCAACCCCATGTGGCCGAGCATTGCCGCACAACACGCCAACTACCTGTATGAGCAGTTGCTGGCATTCAAGGGAGACGCCAAAGGCGAAAACAAGACTCGTGTCGATCCTCTCATGTCGACCCAAGTGCTGGCCTTGAATGATCAGGACATGCGTGACCTGGCCGCCTATTACGAAGCTCAGACTGCGGCGGCAAAACCGGTCGCCGATCCGGATACGGTCGACAGCGGCGAACACCTGTATCGCGGTGGCGATGAGGAAAACGGCATTCCGGCCTGTATCGCCTGCCATGGCCCCACCGGCCGAGGCAACCCGGCAGCGTCCTACCCGTCTCTGCGCGGTCAATATGCCAGCTATACGGCAAAGCAGCTGCGCGACTACGCCGCCGGAAACCGCAAGTCCGACGGTCCGACGAAAGTCATGCGGGATATCGCCCTGCGCCTTAGCGAAAAGGATATCGTCGACGTCTCCTCCTATATCCAGGGCCTGAAATAGCCTGCCGGCGCGAAGTCCGGATGCTCTTGGTCTAAACCAATTTCAATCCTCTCTGTCTGACACCAGTTCTTAGCGGAAATCGATAGCATGAAACACACCAATGCCACCCCATTGCTTGCCTTGATACTCGGCCTTTCGCTGGTCGCCTGCTCGCGAGAGGAACCCGTAGTGCAGGAACCTGACGTCGTCGAAGAGGCGGTCGATACCGAATCCGCCCAGCCGCCGGCACCGGACCTTTCTGCGTCAGACGAGCCTGCCGAAATGGTCGAGGAATCGTCTGCCGAGGCCGTGGTAGAAGACAGCAAGCAGCCGATACTGCTTGCTCAGACCGAACCGGCAGTGAGCAAGACCGATTGGAAATACAAGGAAGGGCAGCACTACGTGCGAATGGTGCCGACCCAACCGACCGTTGGCGGCGCTGACAAAATCGAAGTTGCGGAATTCTTCTGGTACGGCTGCGCACATTGTTTCGATTTCGAGCCACACATCAATCGTTGGGCTGAGTCGAAACCCGCTGGCGTGAGATTCGTGCGAATTCCCGCCACCTGGAATCCGCTGGTCATGCTGCACGCCCAGTTGTACTACACGGAAGAAGTGCTGGCGAAAAACGGAAAAATTGCGGATCCGGAGGCGTTTCGATCGGCAGTATTCCGTGAGTATCACCAGCGTGGTAACCGGATGACGACCGAAGCGGCAATTCAGAGCGTGTTTGCAAGCCAGGGTGTCAGCGCCGATGATTTCATGTCCACCTGGAAATCATTCGAGGTGGCACAGAAACTTAGGGTTGCACAGGATCTTGCGCGACGTTATGCGATATCCGGCGTTCCCGCGATCGTAGTGAACGGAAAATACCGTACCGGTGCCGGCGAAGCCGGTGGCTATCCGAAGCTACTCGAACTCATAAACGAGCTTGTCGAACGCGAAACCATTCGATAGCCGGAACCGGATTCAGCCATTGTCCTCGGAAACGATGCGCCACTGCGCGTCCGGACGTCGTTTCCAGTAAATCCGTTTGATCGTTGTTACCGGCCCATCCTCGCCTTTCAATACCTGCGTAAACCGACTCAGGTAGAGATCAGGCTCCTCGGGATCGGCTAGCAGCAACACATCGCTGATCTCGATGCCTGCCAGGCTGCGGTTTGCGAATACACCGTAGCGGAACGACGACCACTCTCGCTTACCCAGCCCGTTGTGACGAAATTCGTCATCGTAGAGCGCCAGGTAGGCAACCAGGTCCTGTTGCTCGAGGCTCCGCCGCCACATGTCGAGTGCGATCCGGAACTCCAGCCGCCTCTGTTCGATTGCGGATGTATCCAGCCATTGCAGTTGGCGTGCGACTATGACCGGGGTCAGCATGGGTTGCAGATGTTCTGCCAACGACATCAGTTCCTCATTGGGCAACGAAAGACAACCGTCGGTATCCAGCGGCGGTCGGCGCGGCAGGTTTCGGTCCACGCCATGAAGCCAGATGCCGTAGCCGGTACGCTCTCGGTATTGATCCCATGCATTCGGGTAGTCCAGCGGATACGCGGCATCGCCGTACTTTGCATCCAGACCACGGGTATCGAGTTTTTCGGTAATAAAGTACACGCCAAGCGGCGTCCTGCGATCCCAGGCACGTTCTTTGCCAGCACCTTTCAGACCGATTGACATGTATCGCCTGTCCTGCGCGACCACACGATTGCCCGCAATGCCGAACCTGTACAAGGTTGCCGACCCGGTGTCTGCAACAAGCACGTCGGTAATCGAATCGGGTATCTCCAGCAGGAATGCCGGCAATTGATCCATCGAACTGTCCGGCACAGCCGAGTCGGCTGCCGGCCCGGCGGCCAATGCCACTGAAGTCGTAAGCAGAATGAAGGCGCTGATACGCGACCAAATCGTCCGGAGTTCTGTCATTCAGCCGTTCTTTCCCTGTTGCTGCCGGCATATTACAGCTGCCGACCGGGCACCTCCATGATAAGGTCCGCAAAAAAAAGAAACTCTCTGCCCACCAAGGAGTACTGCATGTTCGCCATTGGCCCGGCCCGTCAGCGCAGATTGCTCATGCCCGCAATTGCGCTGTTGCTGTTTCCTGTCAGCTCGATCAGTGTTGCGCAGTCATCGGCCGATGAGGCATTCGAAAAGCTGGCCTCGGATTATGTCGACGCATTGCCCATGCTATCCCCGGTCAATGCAACGCTGATCGGCGATCATCGCCGCGACGATCAACTTGACGAAATCGACGCCGCCGGTCGGGCGAATCGTATCAAGATCTATCGCGATTTCCGCGAGCGACTCGGGAAGATCGACTCTGACAACCAGTCACGCGCTGCCCAAGTCGACGCCGACCTGTTGCATCTGGACATTGAATCAAACCTGTGGAATCTCGAAGTATTCCAGGAGTGGGCCTGGAACCCGGTGCATTACGTCAATCTATCCGGCAGCGCAATATACGGCCTCATGGCAAGAGATTTTGCACCGATAGAAACACGCCTGGAAAACGCCGCCGCGCGCCTGGAGCAGCTGCCACGATTTTTTGAGCAATCCAGGGCTGCGCTTCAGCCCGCGCGCGTTCCGAAAATACACGCCGAAACCGCGATCAAACAGAATCCGGGGCTGACATCGATCATCGACACGATGATCGTGCCGAACCTCGACAAGCTGACACCCGAGTCCCGTGCCAGGGCCGAGGCAGCGATCGAATCAGCAAAGAGCGCAATTGCCGCTCATCAAACCTGGCTCGAAGGAGACCTTTTGCCCGCTGCCGCCGGCGAGTTTCGCATTGGCGCGTTTCTGTTCGATCAAAAACTGAAGTTCACGCTGAACTCGACCTTAAGTCGCAGGGAAATACGTTTGCGCGCCGAGGACGAATACGTCTCCGTGCGTAATCAGATGTACGCAATCGCGAAAGATTTGTATATCGCCCAGCATCCCTATTCCAGCTTTCCGGACCAACCGGATGAACCGTTCAAGCAAGTCATCATCCGCGCCGCGCTGGAACAAGCATACGAGAAGCTGCCAGACCGGGACGCTATCGTGGATATTGCTAAGCAAAACTTGCAACAAACGACTGATTTCGTCCGGGAGAGAAACATCGTTACCGTTCCCGACGACCCTATCGACATTATCATCATGCCGGAATTTCAGCGCGGCGTTGCAGTCGCGTACCTGGATCCGCCCGGTCCGCTCGACCGAGGACAAAAGAGTTTTTACGCTGTCGCCCCTCTGCCCAGCGATTGGACCGATGAGCAGGCACGCTCATTCCTGCGCGAGTACAACCTGTTGTCCATCCAGAACCTCACAATTCACGAAGCCATGCCCGGCCACTACCTGCAGCTTGCCCTCAGTAATCGTTATCCCTCGGTGCTTCGTGCGGTGTTGTGGTCCGGCCCGTTTGCCGAAGGCTGGGCCGTTTATGCCGAACGGGTGATGATCGACGAGGGTTATCTGGACAACGACCCACTGATGCGGCTCATCAACCTGAAGTGGTATCTGCGCGTCGTCACCAATGCGATCATCGATCAGGCCATTCATGTTGACGACATGTCTCGCGATGCAGCGATGAAACTGATGATCGAGGGTGGCTTCCAGGAAGAACGCGAGGCGGCCGGCAAGTGGGTTCGCGCCCAGCTGACCTCGACGCAACTGTCGACCTATTTCGTTGGATACCAGGAGCACATCGACATGCGACGTGCCGTCGAAGCGGCCTGGGGCGATGAATTCACGTTGCGACGTTATCACGACCAGGCACTTTCCTACGGCTCACCGTCGGTGAAGTACGTGCGCGCACTGATACTCGATCAGGAAATTCCGCGCAGCCGCTAAGAAAAGAGAGGAAAAAGGGGCCGGATACATTTTCTTGTAAAAACGAAAAAGGGGCCGGATACATTTTCTTGTAAAAATGTATCCGGCCCCTTTTTCGAGAAAATGTATCCGGCCCCTTTTTCGTTGATCCTCAGGCAAGGCGGGCAATACGTGTATCGCATCAATGGCGAGAATCGCGCGGAACGCATCCTGGTGGATACAGGCGACAGTGAGGGTGAACTCATTGTCGTGGTCGGCGCACTCAACGAAGGCGATCGCATTGCAATTCGTGGCGCAGAAAGCCTGAGCGACGGCGCCGAAGTGAAGATCCTTATGCCGGAAACTGCCTCGGTCGAGAAGCCCGGCGACGAGGCCTGATTTGCCCGTCATTGCGGGGATCGAACTGACCCCGTCATTGCGAGGAACGAAGTGACCCCGTCATTGCGAGGAACGACGTGACGAAGCAATCGCCTTCCTGCACAACAATCACACAACAGATTGCTTCGCTGCGCTCGCAATGACGCTGTCAGGGCAATCAGTTATAGCCCAGCAATTCTCTGAGGCCCGGCGCCGCATGATTGACGATGCGTTTCTGAATCTCTGGCAGCTCGTCAGGCATGCCGGGGATCCGGCCGGACAGATTTTCCCTGGCCGTTCCGCTCTGCTTGCGGTCGGAACCGATGCGCACCCGTTCCCGCCAGTCTTTAGGCAATGCTTCGATGCCGCACTTCGCGAGCAGGTCGCCGAAAAATTCTTCCGCGTCGTCTGAATCCAGCCGCTTTAGGTTGGCAATCAGGTCCTCGAACCGAATGATCTCTGCTTTGGTGCCGAGCCACGCAATCGCATTGTGCAGAAAAATCTCCTGCAAGGTCGGTGCTTTCTCGTGAATACCGAGAATCATCATATTCAAGACTTCGTCGACGGCAACGTTGCCGTTCTTCAGGTGCTCGAGCGATCCCTGGAAGTTTTCCGAAAGAAAAAATCGCGCGCGAGCGAGAACCCAGTCATAAGGATCGCGCACCAGCACGGTGTGCTTCACGTGCCGCAGTGCGATAGCCGCATCGTCGGAAAAAAGCAGGTGCCCCCAACTGAGCTTCGGTGCATTCGGCGAGAATGCCGCGAGATGCTGCCGCAGCACCGGGTGCTGAATGAATGTCTTGTGATACTGCTGCTCCACCGGGACGAACATGCGCACGATATTGCGCATCAGGTGAGTGCCACACTTCGGCACGCTGTTCATGAACGCCGGGGTTCTTAACGGTACCTGTGCAAAATTCGCGTTGAGTTCGTTGAGGGTGTCGCCTCGGGCTACTACTGTCGGCACGGATTTTCTCCAGCTTCCCGGCGCTGAATGATACGCCATAAAAAAAGTGCCGGCTTGCGCCGGCACTTTTGCGTCACTTTCAGGCTTGCCTTTACTCGAACGATTTGGTCAGGTTCAGGAAGAAGCGGCGACCGAGCCAATCGTACTGCGAGTAGAACGCCGATATTCCCGCCGTATTCAGCTCGCCGAGGTTGAGCGTGGTAACGTTCGGTGGCTTCTGGTCGAACGCGTTCGACATGCCGACGATCGTGCGCAGGCCCCACTTGTCGTAGTGATAGGTCACCGAGATGTCATGGTAGGTGACAGCGTCTGCCTCGAGAACTACGTTGACCGTCTCGCCGCGGTAGGTGGCGGTATTTCCGCCGAAGTGCTCAACGTTGGAGACATCGCCGACGAATCTTGCACCCCAGAAATATTCCCACGGGCCATGATCGTAAGTCAGCCACAGCCGGCCGACCCACTTCGGGTTGCCGAACTGGCCGAGATCGTCCCGATCGAAGCCCTCGAAGAGCGCAACGCTGCGTTCCTTGGTGAACGTGTGCTGGGTGTCGATTTCGAGCGTGCCGCCGCCGATTTCGGTTATCCAGTTCAGCGTTACGTCGTATCCGCTGGTCTTCTGCGTCGCGACATTGATGAAGCTGTCCTGCACGTTATCGATGCCTGCATTCAGGCCGGATCGATCGAACAGCGTGCAGAGTTGCTCGTTCGGATAGAATTCCGAGTTGTAGCAGCCGAATGCGATGCCCTGGGCACCAATCTGGTCCACCTGGTCTTCCACTTCGATGTCAAAGTAGTCGATCGCAAGACTCAGCTGCGCGAATTCCGGTTGCCATACAACGCCGAAAGTATTCGCCGTCGAAGTCTCCGCTTCCAGCAAGCCAATACCACCCTTAGAGATGGCAGTAGCCGTTACAGTGCCGCCAGAGAAATCATCCGGCAGCCCGGTCGGGTACAACGGTGAGCTGGTATCTGCTGCGCAATTGTCGGCGACACGTTGCGAGATATCGCCCGCTGCGAGTGCCTGACCCCAGCGGATGCAGGGATCGATATTGCTCTGGCGGACGAACGAGGTCTGGTCAGCCAGGTACAGCTCGAACAGTGCCGGCGTGCGGAACGAAGTTCCCTGGTTTGCGCGGACTTTGAAGCTGTCTACGATCTGCCAGTTCAGGCCGACCTTGTAAGTCGTGCCATCACCGTAAGTATCCACGTCGGTCCAGCGGCTGGAAGCGTTAAGCGTCAGGTCCTTGAACCCGGTCTTGTCCCTTATGAGCGGAACGTCGACTTCGCCGAACACGGCCTTGGTGGTCTGGTCACCGGTGGTTATGCCGGCGGACGAAAGACCCCAACTGTTGTTATCGCCATTCGGGCCAAGCGTAACGGAGCCTGGCACGTCGCGGATTTCATCCTTGGCGTAGTGCACGCCGACCGCTATGCCCAGTGAGCCGGCAGGCAGGTCCATCGCCTGTCCGGCGATATAGGCTTCAGCCGAGGATTGCTTGTACCTGGTGTTGCCGGTCTCCGTGCCGAACAGGAACTCCTGCATCGCCGGCGTCAGGTTGCCGGCGAGGAACTGCGGATCGAGCCACGGAATGTCCTGGCACGGTACACCGCGAATCGACGTCGTCTGACCGACACACGAGCCGCCGAGCCAGTTCTGGTCCGCAATCGAATCGTTGAATATGACGTCCTGCGTGTAATCACCGTCGGAATTGCTGTACTGATAGGAGATGTCGAAATTCCAGTTTTCGGTAATGTCGCCCCGCAGACCGGCCACGTATCGCTGGTAATCGACTTCTATCAGGCTGTCGAAATGATCGGTGATCGGCGTCGGGCTGAGCCACTGGTCGCCCTGCCAGCCTACACTCAGCGGATTCGGTGTAAAGCCGATGTCGGACGCTTCGTTATAGATGTAGCCCCAGTACTGTCGATAACCGTTCGAAGTCGTCTTGCGACGGTTCAGCAGTACTTCGGTGTAGGCCGTCATGTTGTCCGTGATGTTCAACTCACCGTCGGCGAAGAAAGTCGTTCGCTCGATTTCCGGAATCATGGATTGCGCATCCTGAAAAGGATGATCCATGTTGGTGACGCCATCGGTCTGCCGATTGTAGTTGACGAGGTACCAGCCTGGCGGCGTCACCAGGTAGCTCGGGTTGTTCGGATCGACTGCGATGCCCGGAATGTACTGGCCGAGGTTGCCGTCATAATCGTATTGCGCCAGCGTTCGCGACGGTGTTGGTACGTTGCCGCCGGGACCCTGGTAATCGTACAGCCACACATGTCCCCACAGCGTGTCGCGGCAGGCCGGGCTGTTGGTGCGCGGATCGATGACGTCGCGGCGATTACCGGAGCTGTCAAAAATGTACTGTTGGGCGCAGGCAAAATAGTCCCTGTCGCCGCGCGCAAGCTCGTCTTCCTTGTAATAGTCGCCGGTAAGACGGAAATTACCGCGTGATCCTTCCATGCCCCAGGTTGCGCTGAGTCGCGTTTCTTCACCACCGGAACTTGACGGCTGCATGACGTAGGCATCGAAAGTGCCGCCCGTCTCTTTCTTCGTAAAGATGTTGACGACACCGGCTACCGCGTCAGAGCCGTAGATCGACGATGCGCCGTCTTTCAGGATTTCGATTCGATCGATAGCGATCAGCGGGATAACGTTCAGGTCGAACGATGAAACGCCACCGCGGGTACCCGCTGGTCCTGCCCGGCGGCCGTTGATCAGGGTCAGAGTCCGGTTTTCGCCCAAGCCACGCAGCGAGATGGTCTGTGCACCAATGCCGCCGTTTTGCACGAAAGCGGTGGACGTTGCCGCAGTGACCTGGGGCGCGCCTGCGGCTACTGTCGAGGTCTGCAGCAGGTTGCCGAGTTCCGCGATGCCCTGCATAGACGCTTTGTCGGTAACGATGATGTCCATCGGCGCGGAGGACGAATACACGTCCTTGCGAATGCGGGATCCGGTGACGATCACTTCCTCGATCGGTCCTTCGACTTCAGGATCGTCCTGAGCGAGGAGTTGCGGGCTGATGCCCAGCGCACTGGCCGTGATGGCTAAGCTCACTGCGCTCGCCAGCGGATTTTTTTGTACATTGGTACTCCCCTATGCATGTGTCCGGCAGATGCTCCTGCTGTCCGAATCGCAATCAGGAGCTTGTAATATTTATATTTGTAGCTTTTTTGTTTTATTTTTTGCCGGCCTAGTGTAACCAAACGACAATAACAAAATCACCTGTTTTTTGAGGAATTCTTAGGGACATGAACGCCCCGTGGACGTTGAGACACCGAACTTTTTGGAATATGTTGTGCGTACGCTACACATCTGAGAGCATCGCTGCGTCGCGCGTCCGGGGCGCGATTCAACGGGCAGTCCAATCTCACCGAAACTCACCGGCCACGGTGCGCGCGCAGAAATGAAATCACCTAAGTGCGATATTGTTGGAAACAAGAAAATCTGTCAGTGGCTTGAGATGCCGCTCGAAATGCTTCCAGCGGCCAACCGAGCGCGTATGGATCTTCTCGCGGACCTGTACCGCGCTCGCCGTTCTGCTGGATGCTTTGTTACGCTCGAATTGCAGACAGGCAGTCTCGAACTCGATTCCCATTCGCTGCAAAAGGCGGCGCGTCTCGTCCTCCTGATTGCTGACCAGCGATTCGTAGCTTACTTCTATCAGACGATCGCCAAGCAGTGCCCGCCAATGATCCATTAACCCGGCATAGGCCACGTAGTAGCGCCCCACATCATCGAGCGTGTAGGCATAGCGAAAGTACGATTGCTTATACATGGCAAAACAGGCATCGAGCGGATGCCGTTTCAGGTGAACGATGCGTGCATCGGGAAATGCTTTCGCAACAAAACCGAGATAAAGGTAGTTTTCCGGGAGTTTCTCGATAAACATTGGTTCAACACCAAGCTTGTAGCTTACGGCAGACAGGTAACGGGATGCGACAGATGCCATCGGTCGCTCTGCGACTGCCCGCACGATTTCCGGACTCATGCTTTCGGCAGTTCGTACACCGCTGACTTGCCGAAGAGCCGATTGCAGAAAAAACGTTTCGCCGATACTGCCAACTTGCGAATGACTGCCAATGATCCTTTCCGTCAGCGTAGTACCGGTACGCGGTAGTCCGACGATGAAGACTGGCGTCTTGCCGATGCTTTGGACACTCTGACCAGGCTGCATGCCGAGCCACCAGTTTTTATCGCAGGTTTCGATCAATGCATCAATCAGCGCGAGGTCGGTCGTGACGTCGTACGGCGACACGCTCTTGGCCGCCAAACCGCCTTTTTCGTAATAGCTGAAAGCTTCATCCCACTCGCCCAGATCCTCCAGCTCCTTGCCGATCGCGTAATAAAGGAAGATATTGCGCTCCGGTGGCAACGCGGCGGACTCCAGAAGGCTTTTCATTTGTTTGACATGCCCAAAGCTTTCCACAGTTGCAAGCAGCGCCAGCTCGTAGTGAAATCGCTGGTGCTCAGGATACCTGGCCAGCAGCTTCAGATAGATTTCACGCGCCTCGGAGACCTCTCCCAGAAAAACATTGCACGCGGCTAGCCCCGCTTGAAAACGCTCTATTTCGGGCTGAAGTCGACAGGCATTCTGGTATAACGGCCGGGCCGATTCGTGCATATCGAGACGCGAGTACGCCTGGGCTGCCATCTCCAGGTAAAGCGGGCTATTGCCAAGAAGAGGAGCGGAGTCAGCCAGCAACGCGACCGCTTCGGAGTTGCGCTGCAATCTGACATACAAGTCTGCCAATTCGATAGCTGCATCATAGCGACGCTTATCTGATTGCAGGGCTTTGCGGAATGATTTTCCGGCCGTATCCGGTTGCTTGGCAGCCTTGGCGACAACTCCGGCAAGAAAATGTCCTTCGGCACTGACGTTGTCGAGTTTCAGTATTTCTCTTGCACATCTGGCAGTTGTCGCCCACTTTGCCTGCCGCATGGCCGACCTCGCCATGATGCTGAGCTGCTCGATCTTCGTACGGGAATTCACACTTTGATCCGCAGATCAGCAGGACATCTTCGGCTGCATATTATTCTAGGCAACCGCGATACCATGAGCCTCAAGGTAGGACTTCAACGGTTCCAGTTCCTTCGCGAAATTCGTCCATCGACGGACTGATCGACTGTGAATTTTTTCTCGAACCTGAACCGAGCTGGCCGTCGTAGTCGCCGACGCGTTTTGGTCGAAATCCAGGCAAGCCTGCTCGAAGTCGAGGCCAAGATTATCGAGGATGCGCCGCGTCTCACGTTCCTGGTCGTCAACCAGCGCTTCGTACTGCACCTCAATCACCCGGTCTCCAAGAACTTGCTTCCAATGTCGACGCAATCGTTCGTGTTCAACGTAGTAACGCCCGAGGTTTTCAAGTGAATATGAAAATTTGTACGCCCATGTAAATACTTGTTTATACATGGAAAAACAGCTATCCATCGGGTTTCTGACAAGGTGCACCATACGTGCGTGGGGATAGGCTTTGGCAATAAATCCGAGAAACAGGAAGTTGAACGGAAGCTTGTCGATGAACATGGGTTTCTCACCGAGCCTGTAGGCCACAGCGTCAAGATACCGGGTACCTATCTCCGCGATGTCCTTGCTCGCCGCCGCGGCAATCATTTCAGAATTCATGGCATCGACACTTGCTATTCCACTGATGCTTCGCAGAACCATCTGCATAAATTGCGTTTCGCCAAGACTCTCAGCCCGCGAATGACTCGAAATGATTCGCTCCGTCAGAGTTGTGCCAGTACGCGGCAAACCGACCACGAATACCGGTGTTTTGTCTCTGTAGACCTGCGGTGTCGAAACGGGGTGGTCATTCAACCAATTCTTGTCGCATACCTCAATAATCGTATCGATCAATTTCAGATCATCGTTAATATCGTATTTTGCGACAGTGCTTACGGCGTCTCCGGCGTTCTTGTAGTAAGTGAACGCCTCCGACCAACGTCCCAGATCCTCCAGTTCCTTGCCGATCGCATAGTAGATAAAAACGTTTCTGTCGTCAGGCAGCCTGGTTGCATCCAGTACTTTTTTCATCTGCTCAACATGACTGTCATCCCTGGCCTTCTCAAGCCGGGCGAGATGATAGTGATTTCGCTGATGATTCGGAAACCGTGAAAGAAGGCTCTTGTAGATTTCGTGTGCCTCGTCGATCTTTCCAAGATAGACACCGCACGAGGCCATGTTGGCCATGAACAGATCGATGCCCGGCTGCAGCTCGTTGGCTCTCTTGTATAAGTGCCAGGCTTTTTCAGCCAAGCCGATTTCAGTGTAAACAGTGCCAGCCATATCCAGATAGCGCGGGCTGTTTGCCAGCTGCTTTTCGTATCGGGCGATAAGCTCCGCCGCCTGACCATTCCGACGGCCGATGGAGTGCTGACTGGCAAGCTCGATCGCAGCATCGTAACGCAATGGATCAAGCTCGAGCGCTTTTTCGAATGCCCTTGTCGCCAGTATCGGCCTCGTCGCTGCGTTATGCACCAGCCCTTCGAGGAAGTGGGCTTCGGCACTGGCTGAATTCAAACGCAAAATGTCTCTTGCACATGACTCTACCGTTGCCCAATCCTGTCTTGCCCAGGCACTCCGGGCGGCGTTGCTGAGTTGCGTGATGTCGATATTCATTAGAGCAGCGTGAAGCCACAAGAAAGCCGAATCTAGCAAAATCTCCAGCCTAAATATACGAAATCGCGATCACCGGAACCGCATCAGCCAAGAACCATCACAATTGGTATACTGAGCCGCTTGAAACAATTCAATAAGCATTGATGAGCAGCGAATCACGCATATCCGTTCCGGTAAGCGAAAGCTGGGACACGTATTGGCAGGGAGCACACAACTCGGCCGCATATTCCGGTGGGGGTGTCAGCCATCCGGCTTTTCACGCATTCTGGGACAACTTTCTGCAAAATGTGCAGATTCCGCAAGGGACCTTGCGATGTATCGATATAGCAAGTGGCAATGGTTCGATTGTCGAGCATCTCAATTCAATTTTCGGTAATGGTGCCTGTGAAATCACTTGCCTCGATATCTCACAGAGCGCAATCTCGTCAATCGAAAAGCGTTTTCCGGCTGTCACAGGTATCGTCGCAGACGCCGCCGATATACCTTTCGATTCAGCGGCTTTCGATATCGTCACAAGTCAGTTTGGCGTTGAGTACGCAGGTGCCGGAGCTATTGGCGAATCCGCAAGACTGGTGAGTTCCGGCGGGCAACTTGCATTCCTGCTGCATCATGCTGGCGGCAGTATATATCGCGAGTGTGCGGCGAGCCTGGATGCAATACGCAGAACCCAGGAGTCTAATTTCATCCCGTTAGCTATTCGCCTTTTTGAAACCGGTTTCGCAGCAAGCCGTGGTGCCGATCGCAAAGCTTACGACGACGCCGGCAGGGCGCTCAGTCCAGCCGTTCGCGCGCTGGAAGACATTATGCAAACACACGGAGAACATGTCGGAGGCAATGCAATCGCAAGTCTTTACGCGGATGTAGGCAAAATTCACAGTTCGATTCAGCAATACGAGCCGACCGAGGTGATCGGGTGGCTGGAGCAAATGGCCTCGGAAATGGATGCGTACAGTGGGCGCATGTCGTCGATGTGCGATAGCGCCATGGACGAACAGGCATTTCAAAGCGTGGCAAAGACTCTGTCCGGTAATGGCCTGACGGTGAAGACGGAGCGATCTCTCGACGATCCCGGAACCGGGCAGCCGCTGGCCTGGGCCATCGTGGCAAGTAATTGAACAGCGAATTGAAGCATCGCAGGATTCAGGACATAAGAATGTCGATCAATAGCGGCAGCATTTGAACATGACTGATTCCTCGGACTCTCGTTCAGATCAGCTTGTCGCCTGGGCACGTGAGCAACTCGACCGTGCCGTGCGCGACTTGCTGCGCCTGGGAGCACTCAATGGCGAATTAATCGAAATCAAACCTGTCTGGACACTTCCTCGCAGTCTCGTCATCGGCGAGGCGCGCGAACAAGGTGATTCACAGCGGTCTGTCTGGATTATCTGCGGCGAATCAACTCTCGACTGCATTGAATCCCGGTTGGCGACATCTCCACGGGACGCCGCACGTCATTTCGCGATGAAATGGCAACTCGATGCCGAGAGGCACCGGGATCCCGGTGTCCGACAGAAACTCGATCCTGATTCGAAACGTGACTGGGAAGTACTTTGCAAGGACTTACAGCAAAAAGCCGAGTCGTTGTTCGAGCTTGTTAGTCAGGATTTCCTCTGGTGATTTTCGATACAAGGCAGAACTTGTATATCATGCCGCGCCTTGGTTGCGACGGGATGTCAACAGGCGGACACTCTTCGCATGATCGTGATGAGCGACGAATATCAGTTTGATCGGCCGGTCATTATTTTGGCCGCGCCCAGGTCAGGCAGCACACTGCTTTTTGAGACGCTGACAAATAGCGCCGATTTCTGGACGATTGGTGGCGAGAGTCACAGCGTCTTCGAGAACATACACCGTTTCAACCCCCTTTCGGGTGTGTGCGATTCCAATGCACTTTCCGCAGCCGACGCTTCGCATGAAATTGTGTCACATGTTCGCAGAACATTCTTTGCACAACTCAGGAATTCGAAAGGCCAGCAATTTGGCAATGCTGGCATCGGAAAATATCCTGCACCGCGGCTTCTGGAAAAAACGCCAAAAAATGCGCTCAGGATCCCGCTGCTCAACGAGATTTTCCCCGACGCTCTGTTCATCTATCTTTACCGAAACCCACGCGAGAATATCAGCAGCATTATTGACGCATGGCATTCGGGACGATTCGTCACGTACCGGAACCTGCCCGGCCGGCAAGGACCGTGGTCCCTGTTACTCCCGCCGGGATGGCAGGCCTACCATGATTCTCCTGTCGAGCGGATGGCGGCTTTTCAGTGGCGCTCGGCAAACACCGCGATTCTTCATGAACTGGGCAATCTTGACAGGAATCGCTGGATGGCGGTGAGCTACGGGCAGCAGGTTAACCAGCCCCGGGAAACCGTCCTGCGCATCTGCGAGTTCTGCGAAGTTTCACCGGACGGTATCCTGGCCGAAATATCGAAAGGCAGGCTTGCGTATTCCCGCTATACGGTGACTCCACCGGCAGTTGACAAGTGGCACAGGAATTCGGCCGCGCTCTGCAAGGTATTGCCGGATCTCGAAGAGACTGTGCGAGGCATACGGGATAGACTTGCAGAATTGCCGGCTGCAGAATTCGACCTGTCAATCGATGCGGCGAGCGATGGCGGTACCGGCCGACCGGAGGTAACAGGCGGTAACCGCGAAATCCACGAACCTGTGGGGCGAAACACGGAGTGCCCCTGTGGATCCGGCAAGAAATTCAAACACTGCCACGGCGACCTGAGACCGGTTGTGAGAACGCCATGAGACTTGCTACTGAATTTGTTCGTCTCCCGTACCGGTTTGACGTCGAACGTCTCAGACAGGAAGTACTCGCGTTCGATGAATCGGAATGGCTTCCCCACGTGCAAGGCTACGTCGGTAATTCTGCGATTCCGCTGATTTCGTTACACGGCCATATGAACGATGACTTCAATGGTCCAATGGCTGTTACGGAGAAGCTGCAAAAGTCACCTTACATCAAACAGGTCCTCGCCTCATTCGACGAGGTTTTCGGTCGCTCCCGGTTAATGGGACTGGCCGCAAACTGTTCGGTGCCAGAGCACAGGGACGTCAACTATCACTGGTATAGTCGCGTCAGAATTCATATACCGATTATTACCGATCATAGGGTTCTGTTCTATTGCGGCCCGCGGCATGTCCACATGGCAGCGGGGGAAACCTGGATTTTCGATTCGTGGAGGAGACACCGCGTTGAGAATGGTTCCGCGCTGAACCGTGTGCACCTGGTCATTGACACCGCAGGCTCCTCGAAATTCTGGCAGACGGTAGGTGCATCCGAGTGGCGCTGTTCGAAGCAGCTTCAGAAGCGCGCAAACATTGACGACCGGTTTATCGCCTTCGAGGAAGGCAAAGAAGTAACCATACTCACTGAGCGATTCAATGCCCCGTTGGTCATGCATCCCGGCGAGCTCGACGCACTCATCACGGATATTGTTTTCGATATGCGCGCACTGCCCACCAATCCCGGACCTGCGCTGCTGGAATTCGAGATGTCGCTGCAGGAGTTCCGCTTCGAATGGCGTCGCACTTGGCTGCTTTTCGGCCAAAGCCAGCAAGGATGGCCACATTTCGAAAAGCTCATTAGAGAAGTTCGCATCCCCCATGAACAAATTCTACTCGCCAGCAATCATGGCTCGGCCACGCACACCTTCCGTGCCCGCGTATTGGCCGCCGCCCTGAATACTTCGCTGGCCTTACAATATATGCAGAGCTAGCCAGAAACAGCATCGGCCCGACGTTATTCTGATACCAAAACAAGAAACGGGGCCACTTCGTGTGAAGTGGCCCCGTCTTTTCTTGCGGCCGTTCTCACGGCCATTCTGGCACTGGCCGGGATTTATCCCGGATCAGATATTGCTTAGTCGAAGTTCTGTGTCAGACGAACGTAGTAGCCGCGACCAAGCATGCGGTAGGTCGAAGGATCCGTCGTTGCGTTGAAACCCACTTCGATGAACGGCGGTGCCTCGTCAGTCAGGTTGGTTATGCCGGCCGCGATGCTGGTTCCCGTCTGTTCGAACTTGTAGCTGGCAACCAGGTCATGGTACAGCATCGAATCGATGTCCTGTATGTAGCTGCCATCGGGTTGGTTTCCTGCGCCGCAGTTACAGAACGTATCTGCATCCAGACCACTGATGTACTCGCCGAGGTAGCCCACTGAGAGGCTGCCGCGATACCACTGAACCGAGTAATTCAGCTTGTCGGTTGCATACGCACCGCCATCTTCGGCCGTCGGGTCCGTGTATCGGCCAGACAGGTCGACCTCAGGCACGCCCGGCTGCTGGGTCTTGGTACGTTCCAGCAGGTGCGACCAGAGCAGCGAGGCTTCCCACTGACCGATTCCGGAATCCATTCCCCACCGGATCTCGGTGTCGACACCGTTTGCTCCCTGGTCGGCAACGTTGATGTTGCCGTCGAGGACCTGATTGATACTGTAATCCGGATTCCGGGTGATCTTGGCACAGGCCGAGGCGTCGTTGTTCAGGTAGCACTGATCCAGTGTGTACTGGACGCCCAGCGAACTGATGCCGTCCGTGATATCCACCTGCCAGTAGTCGACCGTCAAGGACAGATCGTTGTTGCCAAATTCCGGCGTCCAGACGAATCCTGCTGTAAAGGTATCGCCTTCCTCCGGTGTCAGGTCCGGGTTGCCGCCGACGCGGGCACGAAGCTGGGAGTCGATCTGCACGCCAACCTGGGCGCATCCGGATGGCAGAGGATCGCCTACGGCCGGAATACACGGATCGGTATAGGTCGGGAAGCTGTCTACCTGGCCTCCGAACAGATCGCTGATTGTCGGAGCACGGAACACTGTGCCTGCTGTAGCGCGCAACTTCAGGCTTTCGATCGCCTGGAATTCAACGCCAACCTGCCACGTAGCCTTACCATCAAAAGCGTTCCAATCGTCGTAACGCAGGCCGCCTTTCAGGTCGAGGGCTTGTGAGCCATTGTCGAACACCGGCAACAGAACCTCGGCGAAGACGCTGTTGTTGTACAGCGAGCCGTCGGTGCCGGCACCGACGTTTCCGGTGACTGCACCAGTCTGCTTGCCGGAGTCTGGGCTATACGTATAAGTCTGGCCCCAGTAACCGTAACCGAGCGCCCAGCCCATCTGGCCACCGGGTAGCTCCCAGATCGATCCAGACAAGCTGAAACCGGCCGAGTCCATCGTAGTGACATAGGTATCCACGAGATCCGCCGACACATAATCGATCATGTCCTGCGTCAGGGTCGTGGTCACCGGCCGGCTCGTGATCGGGTCGACAACACCACCACCAAACATGTTCATCGGCACGCAACCGGCAATGATGCTGCCGGGATTGTTGATGTCCGTATAACACTCGGGCTGACCATTGCCGTCCAGATCCGCTGAGGGCCCGAGGGCATTGGCAAGACGCGCCCCGGAGAACTGCCCGAGATCAACGTCAGTCCGGCTGCGATAGCCGCGATTGTAATGCACGTCCCAATCGATCTCGTTGAATGTGCCTTCCAGACCAGCCATGAACTGGAATTGGTTGATCTGCTGCTCGAAGCGCCGGTTGGTTTCGATCATGCGGCGTCGCGCGTCGATGACCGGCTCATAGGCGAGTGCGGTACCGTTGTCGGCATTGTAGTTATCAATCGCCTGCCGTAAGTAATAATTATCCTCCGAAATGCCCGAGTACGCAGTCTCTACGCCCGTTACCGGGTTTGTGAAAGTGCCGTTGTAGAACGGATCGCCCGGTGTGTAAGGTAACGGGGCGAGTTCCTGCGAAGATTCACGCCAGTTGCCGCGCACGGAAGTATTGAAACGAACGGTTTCCGTCAGGTCAAAATGCGCTTCGGCAAATACGTTGGTCCGCTTGTACGGCGTCTGGATATAGTTGACCGGAGCGTAGTTGTAGGCACCGGGGAACCCTGCAGCAAGGTCGCCAGCCTGGTACGGTGCAGTAGCCGGCGTGCCAACATGGAACAGGCCGTGGCCGGGATAATCACCCGGCAGGGGGGCGCCGGTTACCGGATCCAGAACGCGCGCCCTGAAGAACTGCAGGCGGCTTTGCGGAATACGCGATGAGCCGATCGGGTAGCAACCGCTGGTCTGGCCGTTGCCCGTTCCGTCATACGGCGCGGTAACCTGATTCTCGCAGCCTTCCGGATAGATGTAGTAGGAATTCTGGAAGAAGTCCCACGGTGCATCACTCTGGTAGGCCTGTTCCTGATCCACGTACTCCGCACCAAAGATAATGTTGCCGCTATCAAGCTGCGTGCCAGCGATCAGACCGATCGTATTCTGCATGCCGGACTTCATGTCGAAGAAATCAGCCGTCTGGGCACTGATCTCGATGCCTTCGAAGTCGCGGCGCGTGATGATGTTGACAACACCAGCCACAGCATCGGCACCGTAGACTGCGGACGCGCCGTCTTTCAGCACCTCTACACGCTCGATCATGTTTGCCGGAATGGTCTGATAGTCGCCGCCATCCACCGTGCGCAGACCATTTACCAGGGTCAGAGTTCGGTCAACGCCCATACCGCGGAGGTCGATCTGTACCGAACCGTTGCCGCCGTTGTTGGTTGTCGTACCGATCGGCGAACCGGACATCGAAGGCATTCGCTGAATCAGGTTACCGACATCGCTAAGGCCTGTCGCCAGGATGTCGTCGCGGTTGATGACCGTTACCGGGCTGGCACTGTCAAGATCGGCACGTTTGATGCGCGATCCCGTTACGGTGATTTCTTCTATGTTATCGGTGGCTGTGTCGCTCTGGGCCAGGGCACCGGGAGCATAGGAAACAGCCAGCGAGCCGAAACCTGCGCCTAGCGCAAGCCGAACCGCTTTCTGCAGTTTGCTGTTAGTCAACATGTGTTTTCCCTTATGCAGTCTAGTAATTTGAATCGTTGCATTTTGCACACAACAAGCGGAGAGTTTATACCACTAATTTCTGTGGGCGACAAACAATAGTTGGGATTGCGTCGCTTTTCCGACGCTGTGTCATTGCGACTTAAGTGTTGCAAATACGCCACAGTCGCACGAATCAAAGAAAGTCAAGGTGTTGCGAGGCGCCATGTGATACCGAGATAAGCCTGCGATAGCCGACGGTCGTGCCGGCGACCAAGGGCAAATTGCTCAGCGAGGGTCGAACGGACTAGGGTCCACTGCCAAAGCGCAACCTGAGACTCATCTGAAACTGACTTTCAGTTTCGACTTCCTCGAGTCCGAAGTACTCCCAGGCTTCCCGGTAAGATTCGATTTGCAACCACTCGATTGCCAACGTCACGAATCGCGAAGCTTCGTATTGATAGGCGACGGTCCACGCATCTCCGTACTCCGAATTGTCGTCGAGGGGAACACCGTCATGGTCCGAGACCTCGAACCTGTCGTAGCGCAGCGAAAGCCGGTGGTCGGCGAAAGCTTTCGTAAGCAGAAGGAATTCGCTGTAGTACCCGGCATCCACAACGTTGCGGCCATTGATGACCGGACCCATTAGTGTGTATCCGTCCATCCACTGTGCGATGAGACCAATATCCCCGGGCAGCGTCACCTGTAGCCCGATGTGATCGAAAACGGTGCGCCAGGCATATTGCCCGTCTGCGAAGCCCGTCGTGTCGCCACGATTGTCGTAGTGCATGAGTCGCAGCAGCAAACGGCTGCCGTATCGCCACTCACCGGACGCGTAGTATCCCGCCACGTCGTCGATTTCCATGTATGGCTCTATGAACGGAGCCTGCCTCTGGAACCACATGCCGGGCTGAATTTGTGGCAGCGGCGGCAGCGGAAGCTTGTCGCCGAAGCGGCTCTGCAGGTCGTGCGCCGACCAGCCCTTCCATGCAAGCAGCCCGCCGGCCGGGTCGTTATTGTAGAAAGCTGACGCCTGCAGACTGAAAGTATGAGCCCCGCCCAGAAACTGCGGCCGGCGGGACACGGATACTTCGGCGCCAAAAATCCTGATCTCTTCGGCGATCCACGTATTGAGAACCGACGAACTGATCGTATAGGGACTGGACCAGGCCGGGCCGGAATTTTCCAGCGACATGTGCGGATAAAAGGCTCCCAGCTTTACCCGGTAGCGATTTGCCGTCGCCGTCATCGGACGCCATTCCAGGTAGGCTTCGGTAAAGTCAACTGTCGAACCAACACCATTATCGAAGAATTGAGCAACCAGCCTGGCATCTACCGTATCGAGCATGCGCAACTTGTAATCCGCAAATGCGCGACTCAAAACGAAGCCATCGTTGTCATCGTCGAAGCGCAACTTGCCTGGACCTCCGTCGGTCCAGGTTTCATACCCGGATGCATCGATAAAACTGATGTCGGCGCCGAGCTCGAGCTCGTAGCGCGAAGGCTCTGCTGCAGCCCCGGAAGCAGCCGCCGCCAGCAGTGCCACTGCGATCGGCAGTATCAGTAGTCTGTCCATGACAATGCCTTTGTCTCTTCGTCAAATGCGGGCCTGAGCGCTTTGCTGAGTTGAAAACCGATTTGCACGTCACCGGCGCTTGCAGGATCCAGCGGTTTCACAAGCAACTCAGGATCGTCTCGAAACCGCGGACTCCAGATAGCGATCTCTCCTTCCGGTTCGCCAATCGTGAATCGCGCAATGCCGTGCTCGTCGGTCTCCGCAAACGAATTCGTGTCAACTACCAGGATATAGCCGAGCATGTTGTCGTGAATATTGCAGCCGAGAATCACGATGCCACTCTCGGAAAATGTCACCGGTGGATGTGCGTTGCCCTTGTAGATCGGCAACTTGAAATGATTCGGGTGCGAAAACGAGTAAACGTGGTGTGCCACCGTGTCGCTGTTTGGAAATTCCACGGACGTACCGGTTTGAACCATCAGCACGTGCGGCACGAACCGGGTATCGACCTGATCCATGACGGCTGTTGCGCCAACAGCAGCTGTACGCCGTAGTTCTGCGGGTGGATGCCAGAACACGGAGACACCGGCAACAGGCTCGGCATTGCGATCGACGACGGCCACCTCAACCGAGGTTGCCGCTGCAATGCCCGAGCCGAGCAGCAGCAAGCCGTGCAGCCACGCCATGGCGATCGTATATGCCTGCGCTCGTAGTGCCTTCATGGATGCACAGCTTTTCCTTGTGGAAACAGCAGTCTATGGCTCGCTCCGAGGCCTATCCGTGACCCAACGCACACTCCACCGGAGAGAATGTCCTTAGAATTCCACGAACTTCTGAAAGTGCCGACCGTGCACGCAGCGAAACTGGCAGGCATGACCCCGTCCATTATTCGGCAGACGCTGCGAGCATGACGTCCAGGAATCACGGCAGATGAAACTGCGTACCAGCTTTCGCGGAAAACTTTTCCTGCTTGCGATCGTACCGCTGGCTGTAGCGCAGCTGGTCACGCTGTTCGCCGTAATGAATACCGTAGAGAAAGACGTCGACAGGCGAGCGCGGGAATCGCTGAAGATCGGCGGTACCGTTGTGGGAGAGTACCTGTCGAGTCACAGTGAACAGCTGAAGACCAGTATTGGAGTGCTCGCCGCAGATTTTGGCTTGAAAGAAGCTGCAGCAACGCAGGATGCGGAGACCATTCGCTCCGTTCTTCGAAACCATAGTCAGCGCGTCGGTGCGGATATTGCGGTGTTGCTGGACCTGGATGGCAATGCAATTGCCAGCACGAGCGCTTCCGGGAGTATTGACAGGATTCGGCTGCCTGCACTGCTCGACGGCGACCGAGGCGTCGCGTCACAGCATTTCGTAGAAGTGATTGGCGATGTTGCGTATCAGGTCTTTTCGGTTCCTTTGCGGGCACCGACGACAATCGGATGGGTGGTGGTTGGGTTCCGGATCGACGAAGGGGTTGCCCTGCAGATTGCGGCCCTGACCGGTCTTGACATCGCCATTGTCAGCGGGTCGGACTCCCCGTCGCTGATTGCCAGCACGGGCATTCCCGATCAGCTGGTCGCCAACCCTGCAAGTCTTTTGCCGCACGCGAATGGACCGGAGACTGTGTTTCTGCTGGCCGGTTTGGGCACAGACTATATCGCACTGGGTACGCCGTTCATCTCCGGCAATACCGGGATTCAGGTGATACTTCTGCGATCGCTCAAAGCAGCCATGGCGCCGTACGTTGATGCGCGACGCGGGCTGATGCTGTTCGCAGCACTGTTGCTCGCCTCCGTTGCGGCCGCTGCAGCCTGGGTATCCGGTAGCATTGCCAAGCCGTTGCGCATACTGCGCGACGCGGCAAAACAGATGATATCGGGACAATACAACGTGTGCGTGTATGTTCCGCCCGGCGACGAAATTGGCGAACTGGCATCCAGTTTCAACGCGATGCTAACCGCGATCTCCGAACGTGAAGAACGTATTTTTCACCAGGCATCGCACGATTCTCTGACCGATCTGCCCAATCGCAACAAGGTCATCAAGGAACTGTCCATTGCCATCGAAAACGCCCGGTCCGGCACAATCGCTGTATTTTCCATTCGCCTGGCACGAATGAACGAAATCTCATCCACTCTCGGACACAGCGCGTCCGACGACCTCATCAATCTGGCCGCCAGGCACCTGCGCCTCAATCTTTCCCATGCCGATATTCTGGGACATGTCGGGACCAATGAATTCGTGGTCGTGCGGCCAGGCAGCAACCTGGAAGGCGCACTCGCCAGCGCCGAGAAGATCGAAAGCATACTGGGCGCCGGAGTTACACTGGATCGTGTCAATATTGCGCTCCGAACCGAAATCGGCATTGCGATATTTCCGGAACACGGCCGCAACGCGGCCGAACTGCTCCGCAACGCGATGATCGCGCGCAGCGAAGCTCAGGCCCGCGACGAAGCGATTGCTACATACGTATCGGGCCGCGAAGATTTCTACGTACGACAGCTGCGTATCGTCAATGATCTTCGAGGCGCGATACAAAAGGATGAGTTACGTGTGCATTATCAGCCAAGACTGGCGCTACCGACGGGCACGATATGCGGCGCCGAAGCCCTCGTTCGCTGGCAGCATGCGGAGTACGGCTGGCTTTCTCCGGACGAGTTCGTGCCGGCTGCGGAAGAAGCCGGAACTATCGTCCACCTCACACGGCATGTCATGAGGCAGGCGATCAGCTACTGCAGGGCATGGGAGGACTCCGGCTATGCCTTGCAGGTGTCCGTCAACATATCCGCCCGCGACCTGCAGGACGAATATCTGCCGTATTACGTTTTGCAACTCATGAAGGAGCATGGCCTTCCGCCGCAGCGGCTTACTCTTGAAGTTACGGAAAATTCGGTGATGCAGAAGATTCAGAAAGCAATCACCGTCCTCGAGTGTTTGCGCGATATCGGTGTGCGAATTTCCATGGACGATTTCGGCACGGGACACTCGTCATTGGCGCAAATCAGAAACATTCCACTGCACGAACTGAAGATTGACAAGTCGTTTGTGATGACTTTGCTGTCGGACAAGAAGAACGAGGCCATAGTGAGGACCACACTGCAGCTTGCACACAACATGAGTCTCGAAGTCGTTGCCGAGGGCGTCGAGGACGAAGAGACCCTCCGTTACCTGAATGCGGCGGGCTGCGAGCAGGCGCAAGGCTATTACCTGAGCAAACCTGTGTCATCAGCGGACTTCCTTGCGTGGCTGGAACGTCGCACCGATTCGCGCGGCGCTTTGCCGCGCCCGGAACGACGCGGCGACCGGCGCGCGTTTCAGCGGAAAGCCTGAGTAGCCTGTCGAGGAGTCGCCCGCAGTGCGGGCTCCTACAGATGCTTTGTGGATCGTTGGGTGGCCCGCACTGCGGGCGACGCGATGTTCAAAACGGCGCTACAGCGCGGCAATATCCCCGTACACCGGTCGTCCTGCAAACAGCGTCAACAAGGCTTTGGTCTCGGAAATGTCCTTCGCTTCGATCTCGAACAGGTTCTGATCCAGTACGACGAGGTCCGCCAACTTTCCGATCTCTACCGAGCCGGTCTCCTTCTCCGTCCTGTTGACGAAAGCCGCAT
>Ga0224510_10000455_pt1 | contig 31461 bp, 30 predicted proteins | sample SF_May12_sed_USG_FD_170161 | JGI IMG/M metagenome (GOLD analysis project Ga0224510, IMG submission 170161) | Sediment microbial communities from San Francisco Bay, California, United States - SF_May12_sed_USGS_4_1 | ecosystem: Environmental > Aquatic > Marine > Sediment | place: USA: California... | reverse complement strand
GCACATTGGCGGTATCACCATGCTGCGGGAACATGGCCACGCCCACCGAGGCCCCCACGTGCAGATCGTTACCTTCCACATTGATCGTTTTTTCTACCGCCTTGATGATTTTCTGCGCCGTCACCACCGCCTGACGCGCATCAGCATCGGGCAAAATCACCGAAAACTCGTCGCCACCCAAACGCGCAACGGTATCCGACTCGCGCAATACATGACGCAGACGATAAGCCACCTGCTGCAGCAACTTGTCACCCACATGGTGACCCAGGGTGTCATTCACTTCCTTGAAACGATCCAGATCCATCAGCAGCAAGGCCATGGTGCCATCCGTGCGATTGGCTTTGCGCAGGCCTTGCTGCAATCGATCCATCAGCAGCGTGCGATTAGGCAGGTCCGTTAACGCATCATGCAGAGCCTGGTAGCGCAACGCGGCGGTGCGCGCCTTGCGGGTGGTAATGTCACGCACGGTCACGATGTAGTACAGGCTACCGCCCACCTCCATCTCGCTGACCGTCACTTCCATGGGGAAAGTCGAATCGTTGCTGCGCAGCCCCGTTACTTCGTACGGTGTTCCCAGCACAGGAGGCACACCCAGCTCGGCAATAATCCCGGCGGCACTGCGGCGGAATTTTTCTGGAATCAGCACATCAACATGCTGCCCAAGCAGTTCGTCATCGCCGTACCCAAATAACCGCTTGGTGGCCGGATTAATCATTTCAATGGTGCCATCCTGACGCAATGTCAGCACCCCATCGACCACGTTATCCATCACTGCCCGGGTCCGTTGCTGACTGTCGCGCACCTCGGACTGCATGCGATTGAACACACCCGCCAGTTGCCCCAACTCGTCCTGACGATCAACCGCCAGCGGCTGCTCCGTACTTCCCTGGGTCATTCTGACCAGGGCTGCCCGCAAACTTTCGATGGGACGCAGCACATGAAATTTCAGCGCCAGCCACAGAGCTAGTCCAAGAATCATTACCATTGCAATCGCGCCCATAATGATGGCATGGCGCATATCGCGGATGCGTTGCAGCATCGCACTATTATCCAGCGATAGACTCAGCACACCGCGCAATACATTGGATTCGTAGCCATGGCATGTCAGACATTCCATCTGCGCCTGAATCGGCATGGCAATAGTGATAACGCCATCGCGGGTTAGCTCGTAGGCAGTCTGCCCGGACAAGGCCTGACGGAACATGTTGCTAGGCAAAGGCCGGCTGGACTCAAACTGCGTGATTTGTTCGCGATGAAAACGGGGGTCCCCCAAAAATGCGTTTACCGCATGGACAGTACTTAAATCGGTGAACGCCGGAGTGCCATCGGTGCGCAGCACGCCGATGTCTTCAATACCCGCAACACCGTGTAAACGGTCCAGCCACTCGCGGGCCAAGGTACCATTGCCATTGAGCATCAGCGTCACCAAACTACCCAAAATTGTCTGGGCGTGCAGCTGCGCCTGCTCAACCCCCTCATCCTGAATGGATCGAGACAGACTGCGCTCCAAAAACAGACCAGCAACCGCTATCAATCCGGCAAGGACGATAGAGATGACGATAGCAAGACGAATTCCCAGGCTTTTCATTATGTTACACTACTTCCAACGCAACAAAGCCTATCCAAGCAGGTGTTCGGAAGGCATAAACGTCAAATTTATGACGAATTATATCCCGCTTTCCATTATCCCGATATTAATTTGTCACGACATTAGGTCAATGATACTCACGAAGAAATAAAAAAGCCGCCTCAACGGGCGGCTTTTGGACATAAAAACAAGCTACAAAGGTCCTTGCAGACGCGCAACACCGCCAAAGCTGCCTACCCAGACGCTGCCGTCATCGGCGCTGGCCATGGAGAATACGTTGTCAGCAAACAATCCATCCTGACGAGTCAAAACCGAGAAAGTCTTGCCATCCTCGTTCAGACGCGCCAATCCCTGACTGGTTCCAATCCACAACCGCTTTTGCGGATCGAGATAGAGCATAAACACATGGTTGGACGGCAGTCCGTCCTTGACTGTGAAGTTTTTCCATTGCGTACCATCAAAGCGAGCCAAACCCGCCCCCCAGGTTCCGCCCCAGACAGTACCCTGACCATCAATTTCCAGCGACACGACATAGTTAGGGTTATAGGCAACGTTGACGTCCTGCAGGCCTTGCTCTTCTTTTTGTCTGGCATGATGTCGCGAGGCTTCGCCAGGGTCGCGATTGAATTGAATATCTGCTTTCACCAGATCAAGCGGCGCCCCTAGACCCGCGCTATGCTGCCAATTCTGCCATTTGCCATCCTTGAAGCGCGCCACGCCATTTTCAGTGGCAAACCACATCGCGCCGTCTTTACCTTCCTCAAGTCCATACACCCAGTCATTGGGCAAACCACCACGGGTGTTTTCCAGGTTATAGGTCTCCCATTGGCGAGCATCGTCCAGGTTACCTCCCTTGATGCGATTCACGCCCGACCAGGTGGCAATCCAAACATCGCCGTTGGAAACACGCTGAACGTCATAGACGAACTGATCCGCCAATCCCTGTGGGATGTTGTAGTTCTTCCAGGATTTATCCTTGGGGTTGTACAGCGACAAACCGCCGCCGTACGTGCCCACCGCGATTTTATCCCCCAACAGGGAAACATGGAAAACGCCGTTGGACAGCAAACTGCCGTTGGCTACATCAAACAACTCGTAATTATCGCTGGCCAGATCATAGCGCAATACCCCGCCGGACGTACCGACCCACACAGAGCCATCGTCTGCAGCCATGCCTTTCACATTGCGGTTGCCCACACGGAAGTGGCTAAACTTGCCACTGCTGGCTGAGTGTTCGAGCGGAAATTGCCCAGCAACTGGCGGATGATTCGGCGACATCCCGCCCTGAGCAGATGATGCCTGCGGCTGACCACTTTTTTCGCCTTGATTCACGCCAATGATGTACGCGCCCATCGCGATAATGATCACGACAGCAATAATCAGCGCGACACTTTTTATATCCAACTTCACTACGATTTCTCCCTGCAGATCCGGTTAATCGTCTGCATTATTTTGTTATTGTTAGCTTTGCCACGCCCTGGCGCGTTCCTGCCCACACAGCACCGTCCGGAGCTACCGCCAGCGCATAGACATTGTTATCCAGCAATCCGTTCCGACGATTGAAGGTTTGCCAAGTACGACCATCGTAGCGGCTCAAACCTTGATTGGTACCAAACCACATATTGCCGCTGGCATCCTGCGCAATCGAATAAACGATGTTTCCTGCCAGCCCCTGTTTGGTCGTGAGGTTGTGCCAGCGCGTGCCGTCAAAGCGACTAACGCCGCCACCCCAGGTACCCGCCCAAACCTGTTGGTCCTTGGCCACCAAAATGGCAAAAACATAGTTGGGGTTGTACGTTGCCCGACCGTCATTGTGCACGCTCAGATCATGACGATCCCTGGTACCCAGGCCGGTGTTATTGCTGAAAGGCAACTGCTCCTCATTGGGCGCACCCAGTCCCTGCGCATGCGTCCACACCGACCATCGCTTGCCATCAAACATGTTGACGCCGCCTTCGGTGCCGACCCACAGACGCTGTTTGGCGTCCACCGCCAAACCATACACCCACTCGTTTACCAGCTCCTTAACGTAGGTCTTGAATTTACCGGTCTGGCGATCAAATTGATTCAAACCCGCCCAGGTGCCAATCCAGATTTGGCCATTGGTCTGCTCCGCAAACGAGTACACCCAATAATCGGCCAAACCGTGCATGGGAAAATAGGTGCGCCATCCCTTGGGCGTAAGCCGCGACACGCCACCGCCGTTGGTTCCAAGCCAGACATCGCCCTGTTTGTCCGCCAACGCCGCGAAAACGTACTCGTTCGCCAGGCCCGTCTCGCGGGTATAGGTCTGCAGTGCGACCCCATTTTTTAAATTAACCTGCACCGCACCAACAGAGGTACCTATCCATAACTGGTTGCGCTTTGCATCCACGCTCAGTGCGCGGACGTAGACATTGTTGCCGACCTCAAAACTCTCCACCACGCGGTATTCAGGCGCTGCCCAGCAAACGCCAACACCCAGCCAGAGCATTACCGCAGCAACAACGTGCGCCAACCGCCAACAGATCACAAAAACGTCCGCAAATAGGCGATTACGTCTTCCATCTCGCTCTCGTCAAGCAGACCACTGTAGCCGGGCATCACCCCCTGCCCCATGCGCAACACGCCCATCATCGCAACATCCCCCTTGAGCAAGGCGTCCCCTCGAGTAAAATTCGGTGCCCCCGCCATCACGCCCTCACCTGACGGCCCGTGACAATCAACACAATGCTGCATATAAACCTGCTTGCCACGAAAGACATCTGCAGCAATCGCAGATTGCGCAACCAGCAACAATATTGCCGAGAACACGTACTTGGACACTAGCCACCCCCAGGAAAAATATTGGGCGACATTCTAGCAGTGCCCAAAAACGAATACAAAAAAGCCGCCCCTTGGGGCGGCTTTTAAAGTGCGCAAAAAACATCCAGCGTTATTTTAATCCTAAACGCAACCTGCGCTCCGTAAACCATTCCTCGCTGACGTTGGTATTAATTTTCACGTCAGTCACCTCAAAAAACGATGAATGGAAAGTCTGTGCATTCTGCACAAAAACGCGATCCCAGACCCACGCCTTGTCCACCTTCTGCCATTGCAGCAATTGGCGCTTCAGGAAATTCCCCTTGGTATCAAAATAATCAACCCGAACTTTGATACATTCAGCCAGTTGGTCCGATTTTTTGAACCAGGAAACTCTCTTCGAATAAAGCGGCTTGGCCTCTTTTGGCGTACTTTCGACCACATAGTACTGCTGGCCAGACTTATCCTTGTCGATACTGACGACCTTATGCTCATCAGCCTCAATAGCACGCAGACTGATATCACCATAGGTCAGATCCGACCCCAGGAAACTGTCTCCTAAATCACGCACGGAAACGCGCCGAATCTTGCGCAACACCGGCAGGTAAATCCACTGTTCAGCATTTTTATCCACCGCACTGGAATATGCCCAGCGCATAAACGCCGCGCCTTTGGCATCAGGCGGAAATGTTGTGAACAGCGTCATTTTATCGATAACGTCTTCCTGCCCTTTCATATCTTTCCAATAACGCTGATAGACGGTTTTTCTTTCATTCCCCGCCTGATCTTTCAGCGAAATCGTGAGCTGCGAAATCTGATCTTCTCCCGGATACTTGTTATCGCACTGTTTTACAATTTCCAGAGCACTGGGCTGCCCACCTTCGTCCGCCGCCACAGCAAAGGCCGGCACCAACAAAGACGCAACAACAACCCACCTCAAAGAAAGCAACATATTTATTTTTCTCCCATTCATCCTAAGCAGCCCATTCCGCATCAATCGCACACAACCGACAGCAGAACCGCGTTTTGCTCCATGGGCAACCATCATCAGCAACCACCACATAAGTCATCGTTTAACATTCAGACTTCTTTAGAAACAAACTAACACATTCACATCCGAAAATTAAGATTCGCCACAACCGACAACCGTGGATTTCAGCAAAAAACTTCACGCAAAAAAAAAGGAAGGGCTTTACGCCCTTCCCTTTTGATCCATCAGCAGCAATCAGCTTACTTGGTACAAGCAGGATCCGCAGCAGTCTTCGCGCCAGTTACACTGGACTCAGACAAGCAAGGCTCGTAGCCGAAGTAAGTTCTGTCAACCACGCCACCGCTGAATTCAGCCTTCCACAGGCCGTTATCAACGTTGTCGAAGTTATACACAGCTTCTGCCTCATTAAAGCCAATTCTAGACTCGAAACGACCAGACGCGTTAGGAGCTTTGCTCTTGTTCTGGTAGCTCAGGTAAGCAAAGTCGCTATCCATGAACTTGGCAGAGTAGTCGTTCTCGTTGATAGTCAGGGTCTGACCAATCCACGTAGCAGCTACAGTGTCACCAGCATTCCAATCCACGTACTGTTTGGTACCGTTGCTAGCAACGCGACCAGTACCGGCCTTACCTGCTTTAGGGTTGTAGATGCCGCTCATGGAGCGGTAAGCAAACGCCTGGGCATCGCCAGCAGTCATCTCTTGTGACTTGGTGCTATCCAATACTTCCAAGCCCAACCACTGACCGATATCCATCGTTTTGCTGACAGACTTGGTGGTTACACCACCAGTAGTAGTGGAGGTAGTAACGGATGCAAAATCAAACGTAGTTTTGAAATCATCGCCCACTTGATCCAACGTGCCACCGTTATCCGCCAACGTCTGCTTCAAAGTGATGTCCGCAGCTTTAGATGGATCAGCCGTGTTTTGCTTGGCCCAATCGCCAACAGCCAAATTGGTTTCAGCATAGAAAGAACCCGTTGCGTCAGGCTCCTTGATAATCTGGCGACCGTAGATACCAGGCTTGGAAGCGGCAGTAGCACCGGTCACAGGATTGTTGCTGGACATCTGCACGAAACTGATGTCACGGAAGTAGTTGTCCAAGCTTGCGTTAGCACTAGGATCCCCTTCGGCGATGTAAGTGTAGATATACACTTCACCAGAAGGAATACCACCGCCCACTTGACCGTTTTCGCCAGCAACCATGTACTGCACGAAGCCGTCACCCGACGCAATCTTAAAGCAGCTACCGGTATTCTGACAGAACGTCGGCAAGCTCAGATTAGTACCTGAACCTAAGTTTTGGTAACGAACAGCGTCACCAGCAGAACCAGCTCCGCCCGGCAACGCAGCGAAAGCCGATCCACTCATCAAAATTGCGCCTGCAACAGACGCTAGTTTAAATTCCTTACGCATAGCAACCTCCTCAAAATTATGAGCATCATGAATTTACTGCCTTTTATCGCCGCCCCACAATAAGCCAAGATAGCGACACCTGACTGCAACCGAGCAGGGAGCAAGCAGCAGACCCATACACATCCAAATCTAACACCTTCGAAAATACCCGTCAAGATCTCCATATCATTTGAGGGCCTTTCGCCTACATCACAAATTTACACCGATATCCTTAGGGTAGTCTTAGCGACCTTGAGACTTCCCCGCCTACCCTTTGTATCGGACATTGTTAAGAAAAATAAGGTTATTTATCGTTCGCCCGTAATCAATTCTTGTTATGCCGGCATAATCAACTCTTATCTGTCGATACTGGTCCTCCGGAATATGGAATGCCCGGGTTACCGCCATCCGAATGGGACCAACATGACAAACAATCGCTACCGCCCGCCCTTGATGAGCCGCCATGATGTGATCCAAACCTGATTGCAGGCGAACGTTCACATCATGCATGGTCTCACCGCCTTCGGGGGTAAAATTCACCGGATCAGCTTTCCAGGCTGCGTACTCTTGTGGATAAAGGCGCTCAATTTCATCGAAATACAACCCTTCCCAAATGCCAAAACGCCGTTCGCGCAGCCGCTCGTCAAACACGGGGGCAACCCCCGTGACCTGCGACACTTCTGCGGCAGTCATGCGCGTTCGCAACGCGGGACTACAGTAAAGAGCATCAATGGGAACGTCTTGAAAGTACAGCGCAGCAGACTTTGCCTGAATCAACCCTTGGCGAATAAGGGAAGGGTCTTCCCTGTCATCGCAATAAATTCGATCGTTGGGAAAATCGGTCTGACCATGACGGATAAAATAGACCTGGGTACTCGTTTCCTTGGTTCGCATCGTTAGAATTATTCCAGATATTTTTGTTGCCACTGCAGGTACATGTTGTGCACATGATTACAGTAACTCTCCTTATCTGCAAAATTTTTAGGATCGATGGCGTCAAAAACATAGTAATTTGCTCGATTATTTCGACTCGTCATCATGTGCCAGATTTTATGCAACAGCGTGTGTGGAGGGGCCCATTCGAAGTCCTCCTGCGCCTCATAGTGCAGAAATACGGGCAAAATCGGAATGCCGCTACGCAGCGACAGGTCGAAAGCGCCGTAGCGAAATGATTCAAAGATCCGCCGCCCCTTGCACCCACCCTCGGGATACAGGGCTATGCTCTTACCCTGCTGCAGCGTATCCAGTAGCTCGTCCAGGGCCGCCGCACGGGACTCTCGGGATTCTCGATGCACGTACAACGTACCTGCGGCCACACTGATCCGGCCCACAATCCACCAGTCACGCACCTCTATCTTGGCCAGCGAAAATGCATTAAACAACGCAGGAACGCCGATATCCTCAAAGGCAGAAGGATGGTTGGCAATCAAAATGAACTGACCTGGCAGCGGCTTCAGGTTTTTTTGGTGCAATCGCAAATCAACACCGATTGCGTGAACGAAGGCATTACTCCAGAACCGGAACAGCGCGGGATAAAACCTATCGAGCAATGCTTGGGGCAAAAAACTGAGCAGGTACATCACGGCAGTCAACAGGACAAAATCCAGCCACAACACCAACGACTTCACAATTGCGATCAGATAGTAAAGCATGAGGAATCCTTCTGCATGCAATGCACATTTGGCTGATTCTTAACGAAAAAGGGGCCATCTTCAGCCCCCTTGCACAACAAATCCATCACCACTCAGGCCTGGCAGCGCTGCCAGATAGCCCGAATATTATCGGCCAGCCCCATGGGATCAAAAGGTTTGGCTATCACGTCAACCGCCCCCAATTGCTTGTAGCTCTCCACTTCACTAGGCTGTACCTTGGCCGTCATGAACACCACCGGCGTTTTCTCCAGTCCAGGCAGTGCACGCAGTTTCAGCATCGTTGCCGGCCCATCCATCTCCGGCATCATCACATCCAGCAAAATCAGTTGAGGGCAAAATCCTGGGGCTTTCCGTAGGGCCTCAAAGCCATTCTCACATGCCTCAACCGTAAAACCACCAATGCTTTCCAGCGCCAACTTGGCAATCTGCGAAATATCTGGCTCGTCCTCAACATAAAGAATTTTTTGCAAGCCATTTTGTGACATATCACTCCCTCATGCACCCAGCAACTATTCAAAAGATCAACAACCGACTCCCCGACTGGAAACGGCAGGATCATTAATTCCTTTAGTCGGGACTTAATTTGACGAATACTCGTGGTTTTGCGCCGCAAGACAAAGTCCTACAACATCTGTGCCGATCCAACGAGAAATAACAACGACACAATTAGGGTATTCGCCACAAATCAGATCAATAGCGCAGAAAAAAACACCGGCGGACAGTACGTCCGCCGGCAATAGACAGGTTAACCCACCCAGACGCGGGCGTTGCGGAACATGCGCATCCAGGGGCCATCTTCCAGCCAACCTTTTGGCTGCCAGGAATGCTGCACGGCGCGGAATACGCGCTCGGGGTGCGGCATCATGATGGTGAAACGGCCATCGCGACTGGTCAGACCAGCAATACCCTGCGGCGAACCATTGGGGTTGGCCGGATAGGTGCTGGCCGTACTGCCGTCGCTGTTGACGTAACGCAGCGTCACCATGCCCTGAGCACTGTTCAATTGTGCGTCATTGGCAAATAACGCGCGGCCTTCACCGTGCGCCACGGTAATCGGCATGCGCGAGCCGGCCATGCCCGCCATCAGGATCGAGGGCGACTCGGGAATCTGCACCAGCGAGAAGCGCGCCTCGAACTGTTCGGATTCATTGCGCACAAAACGCGACCAGTGATCCGCGCCGTCGATCAGATCTTTCAGCTGCGACATCATCTGGCAGCCGTTACACACGCCCAGACCGAAGGTGTCTTCGCGCTTGAAGAATGCCTCGAAGGCATCACGGGCGCGATTGTTCAGCAGAATGGACTTGGCCCAACCAGAACCGGCGCCCAGCACGTCACCGTAGGAGAAGCCGCCGCAGGCCACCAGTCCCTTGAACTCATCCAGCGCCAGACGACCGCTGATGATGTCGGACATGTGCACATCCACCGCAGTAAATCCGGCACGGTCAAATGCCGCGGCCATTTCCACGTGACCGTTGACGCCCTGCTCACGCAGGATGGCCACACGTGGACGCGAAGTGTTGATGAACGGCGCGGCGACGTTGTCGTTAATATCAAAACTCAGCGACACATTCAGACCGCTGTCCTTGGCGTTCAGCAGGCTGTCGAATTCTTCCTTGGCACACTTGGGATTATCGCGCAGTGACTGCATGTGGTAGGTGGTTTCCGTCCAGGCACGCTGCAGATCCAGACGGGATTCGCTCAACAGGGTGTCGTGACCACGGGTAATTACCAGTTTGTCGCTGTCGTTCAGACTGCCGATGACAAAGCTGTGCTTGCCCAAACCGGCCTGATGCAACACTTCCATCACCGCATCGGTGTCACAGTGACGAACCTGCACGACCACGCCCAATTCTTCGTTAAACAGCGCACGCACTGCATCATCACCCAGACCATCCAGCTTGATGCTGACACCTGTGTGCGCGGCAAACGCCATTTCCGCTACCGTGGCGAACAGGCCGCCGTCGGAACGATCGTGGTAAGCCAGCAGCAGACCATCGCGATTGAGTTCCTGAATGGCATTCCAGAAGGCTTTGAACGCCTGCGGATCATTCAGGTCGGCCGGATGATGACCAATGGCCTTATAGACCTGGGTCAGGGCCGTCGCACCAATGCGGTTGGCACCCTTGCCCAGATCAACCAGGATCAGATCGGTATCGCCTTCGTCGGTACGCAACTCAGGCGTCAGGGTGCGACGCACATCGCCAACTGCGGCAAACGCCGAGCAAATCAGCGACAAGGGCGCAGTCACAGCCTTCTTCTCGCCCTTTTCTTCCCAGACAGTCTTCATGGACATGGAGTCCTTGCCCACGGGAATGGCGATGCCCAATTCGGGACACAGCTCCATGCCCACCGCTTTGACCGCCTCGTACAAACCAGCATCTTCGCCGGGATGACCGGCCGGTGCCATCCAGTTGGCCGACAGCACCACGCGGGACAAATCGGCAATATCCGCCGCGGCCAGATTGGTCAGCGACTCGCCCACCGCCATGCGCGCCGAGGCCGCATGATGCAGCAACGCGATCGGCGTGCGCTCGCCAATGGCCATGGCCTCTCCGGTGTAGCCGTGATAGCCGGACGTGGTCACCGCCACGTCAGCCACTGGCGTCTGCCAAGGGCCGACCATCTGGTCGCGCGCCACCATGCCGGTCACCGAACGGTCACCGATAGTAATCAAAAAGTGTTTCGCCGCCACGGTGGGCAGGCGCAGGATACGATAAGCCGCGTCCTTGATGTCCACGCCAATGGTGTCGAATTCCTGCTTCTGGAACGTACGACGCTTAACGTCACGCAGCATTTTCGGTGGCTTGCCCAGCAGTACTTCCATGGGCATATCGACCGGATTATTGTCGAAATGGCCGTCGCCCACGGTCAGGTGACGCGCCTTCAGCGCCTCACCAATCACCGCAAACGGGCAGCGCTCACGCTCGCACAAAGCCTCGAACAGCTCCAGGCTTTCCGGCGCAATGGCCAGCACGTAACGCTCCTGGGATTCGTTGCTCCAGATTTCCATAGGAGACATGCCGGGCTCGTCGTTGGGCACAGCGCGCAGTTCAAAACGTGCACCACGGCCAGCATCGTTCACCAGCTCGGGCATGGCGTTGGACAAACCACCCGCGCCCACGTCGTGGATACTGATAATGGGATTGCTGCCACCCATCTGCCAGCAACGGTTAATCACTTCCTGGCAGCGACGCTCCATTTCCGGATTGCCACGCTGTACCGAGGCAAAGTCCAGGTCTTCACTGCCTTTGCCGGTTTCCATGGAGGAAGCTGCACCGCCGCCCAAACCGATCAGCATCGCCGGGCCACCCAGCACGATCAACAGCGAACCGGGCGGAATGATGTTCTTTTCCACCTGATCGGCCTGGATGTTGCCGACGCCGCCGGCCAACATAATGGGCTTGTGGTAACCACGCACCTCATCGCCATTGGGGCCGGGGACTTTTTCTTCGTAAGTACGGAAATAACCGCAGATATTAGGACGACCAAATTCGTTATTGAACGCTGCGCCACCCAGCGGACCGTCGATCATGATGTCCAGCGCGGTCACGATGCGATCGGGTTTGCCGTAAGGCGTTTCCCAAGGCTGCTGTGCGCCGGGAATATTCAGATTGGACACGGAAAAACCGGTCAAGCCGGCCTTGGGACGCGAACCACGCCCCGTGGCACCCTCGTCGCGAATCTCACCGCCGGAGCCAGTCGCGGCACCGGGGAAAGGAGAAATCGCGGTAGGGTGATTATGGGTTTCCACCTTCATCAGGATGTGGACCGGCTGTTCGCTGTAGCCGTAGTCGTTGGTGCCGGCGGCCGGATAAAACCAACTGCCCTGCGGTCCCTCAATCACCGACGAGTTGTCCTTGTAGGCCACCAGCACGCCTTCGGGACTCTTGTGATAAGTATTGCGAATCATACCGAACAGGGATTTGTCCTGCGCTTCGCCATCGATCACCCAGTCGGCATTGAAAATCTTGTGACGACAGTGCTCGGAGTTGGCCTGGGCAAACATCATCAACTCCGCATCGGAAGGATTGCGTTTGAGCGCAGTGTAGTTTTCCACCAGGTAATCGATTTCGTCCTCGGCCAGCGCCAAACCCCAGTTGCGGTTTGCGGCGGCCAGTGCCGCACGACCATTGCCCAAAATGTCCACAGTACGCATCGGCGCAGGCTGGGCATGTGAAAACAGAGCCTCGGCATCGTCCGCATCCGCCAGCACACGCTCGGTCATGCGGTCATGAATCAAGGCATCCACTGCACGCAACTGAGCCGCAGTCAGCGCTTGGTTGGAAGTAACGTAGTAGGCAATGCCGCGCTCTACGCGCGCCAGATTGTCCAAGCCACAGTGATGAGCAATGTCAGTGGCCTTGGTGGACCAGGGGGTGATGGTTCCGGGACGTGGCACCACCAAACGCAGTTGCCCGGCAGGTGTCGTCGGTGATACTTGCTGACCATCATTGAGCAAATCGCGCAATGCGCTCAACTGAGCGTCACTCAGGCGAGGCTCGGCCTGGGCAAAATATACGAATTCAGCTACTACCGCAGATACCGACGCCACTTCCGCGCGGATGCTCTGCAACAATTTTTCGATGCGAAAAGGGGATAAAGCCGCTGCGCCACGCAAGGAATACATTACTGTCTCACTCAGTCAAAACAAAAAAGAGCGTTATTCTACTGCATTAGGCGCGACAGGGGCTAGCAATGGCTGCATTCAGACTAAAATCGCAGGCAATAAAAAAGGCCAGCTACCGGTTGCGATAGTTGGCCTTTTAAAGGTTGCATGCGCTGCAGTTGTAAATATAGCCCAGCTAGTATGCGTTTACAAGCCTTGTATTGACTTTTGTGGGCAGTCCATTTAGCAGGCGCCACAAAATCAACTGCAACCACTTGTTTTTCGTAACGACGCAAGCACCGGCGCGTGTTTGTAAAAGAATGTTTCCTCTACCCAAAACCCGCCATTTTGGCGTAAACGCGCTAGCCTGGCAGCGTCATTCCCAAGCGGCGTGCGACCTCTTCATAGGCCTCAACCACACCACCCAGTCCCTGACGAAAACGGTCTTTGTCCAGTTTCTCACGGGTATTGGCATCCCACAGACGACAGCCGTCGGGACTAAACTCGTCGCCCAGCACCACCTCGCCTTTGAACACGCCAAACTCCAGCTTGTAATCCACCAACAGCATACCGGCATCCAGAAACAACTTCTTCAGCACGGCATTCACCTTGAAGGTCAGCTCTTTCATCTTGGCCAACTGCTCACGAGTTGCCCAACCAAAAGTCTCGGCCAGGGACTCGTTCACCATGGGATCGTGCAGCGCGTCATTTTTCAAAAACAGTTCGAAAGTCGGCGGATTCAGCTCCTGCCCTTCGGTCACGCCCAAACGACGCACCAAACTTCCCGCTGCGATATTACGCACCACACATTCAACCGGAATCATCTGCAGATTTTTAACCAGCGATTCATTGTCCGACAGACGTTTTTCCACATGCGTGGGAATACCTGCCTCGGACAGCTTTTGCATGATGAAGACGTTGAAGCAGTTGTTCACCATGCCTTTGCGCGCCAGCTTTTCGATTTTCTTTCCGTCAAACGCTGACGTATCGTCACGAAACTCGAGAATCAGATAATCCGGATTATCCGTCCTGAATACGGACTTGGCTTTACCGGCGTAGAGTTGTTCACGTTTTTCCATGAGGCGACCTTACTGCAATTTCTCGAACATGCGACCCAGAAAATCCCGAGCCGCTTTGGAATTATCCCGACCACCGGAGGCGGTCAGCACTTCAATTTGAGTCTCACTGCCACTGGAGCTCACGTGGAGATGATAAACCTCACGCCCCAAGCCTAACAGCGTGTGGCCTGGCGTAAAACCTTCGTCCACGCCCACCTTACCCAAGCGGATGACCAATTTGCCTGCGGCTTCGTTACGCTCTTCGACGATATAGCCCAAACGGTCCGCTGCACGAACCGCCAGCTTCCAGGCGCGATCGGCTGGCTGCTGAATGGTAATCGACGGAATCTCGGCATCCACGTCCAGCTTGGTGATAATTTTTTCTTTCTTGACCTGCCCCGCCAGCTCGTCGCTGCGCTCTTTGGACAAGCCCATGAACACCAGCATCTGGCCAAGCACTTCAATTTCCAGCTCAGGATCGTTAGGACGGCCCACCCAGACAGGTGCCATGCTGACATCGCCAAACGACTCGAACTGGCCACGATGCGTCAGGTACAGCAGCGTCACGCCGGGTTTGCTGCCAGGCTCAACCCTAATGCGGAATTTATCGCGGGCAAAACGGGTGTCGTAGTGTTTGACCCACTTGGTTTCCAGAATCCCCAGACTGCGGGTTTCCCAATCCAGATCGACGTTGGCCTGGGCAAAAAAATCCCGGGTCATTTGCCATACGGCGTCGGTGTCCGCCTCGACTTCCAGCCAGCGCAGTTGACCGTCGCGCTGCAAACGCACGCTACCGCCCTTGGCCAATACGGGTTCGCGGGCCAACATCGCACCGATCACCGGAATATCAAAATCATCCTTGATATCGGGATCCGTCAAATCCGGCGGCATTTCCAGCGGTTTCACGCTGGGCGCATGCTTGTAAAAACCGGGGTCACTGCTGGCGCATCCCGCCAACACGGCCACGCCAACCAACGTCAGAATAATTTTTGCTGATTTCATGCTGGCCCTACAGGATCTCCGCTTGACGCAATGCCTCGCGAACTGGCGCGTGGAATTTTTCAGACAGCGGCGTCAACGGCAGGCGAATCCCCAGACCAATCAAGCCCATTTCCGCCAACGCCCACTTCACAGGGATAGGGTTGGCCTCCAGGAATAAATTTTTGTGACACAACGCCAGTTTGGCGTCAATGCGGCGTGCAGTGGCAAAATCACCCGCCAGCGCAGCGGCAAATGCCTGATGCATGGCCTTGGGGGCCACATTGGCCGTCACCGAAATCGTGCCCTTGCCGCCCGCTTCGATCAAATCGATACCGGTGGCGTCATCGCCACTGTAGATCTCGATCTGGTCACCGCACAGCTCGCGGATGCGACGGACGCGGGAAATATCGCCCGTGGCTTCCTTGATGCCGACGATGTTACTGACGTCGGCCAGCCTGGCCACCGTTTCCGGCTGCATATCCACAGCGGTACGACCAGGTACGTTGTACAAAATCTGCGGAATGGCCACAGCTTTGGCAATGGCCTTGTAATGCTGCACCAAACCCTCTTGGGTCGGTTTGTTGTAGTAGGGCGTTACCAACAGGCAGGCGTCCGCGCCGCTGATCATGGCGCTGTGGCTCAGCTCAATGGCCTCGATGGTGTTATTGGAACCGGTACCGGCAATCACGGGAACACGTTTGGCAACCTTTTCCACCACAAACCGGACCACATCGCAGTGCTCCTTTTCGCTCAGGGTCGCAGACTCGCCGGTAGTACCGACGGCGACGATAGCGTCTGTGCCGTTGTCAATGTGGAATTCAACCAGGCGGTGCAAACCCTCGTAGTCCACGCTGCCATCATCGTGCATGGGCGTGACCAGGGCCACCATACTGCCATGAAACATGCTTTTCTCCCGCAATTCTTTCGGTAAAAGGCGAATGGTACTGGCCTGCCGAGCCCTTAGCAAGGCCGGAACAGGCTCAAAACATTGAATTTATTCCGCTATGGGTATGACGCCAATTGCAGCGTGGTATGATCATAGCATAACTATCAATAATCCATGAGCCATTCGTCTTACCTGAAGGAGTCCCCACCCATGAGCACCGTGGAGATAAACCAACAAATGCCGGATTTCACTGCGGCCGCGACCAGCGGGCAGACCGTCAAACTCTCCACACTGAAAGGTCAGAAAGTTGTCATTTACTTCTACCCCAAGGACAGTACCCCCGGCTGCACCACCGAGGGTCAAAATTTTCGCGACCAACACCCCGCCTTCGCCAAGGCGAACTGCGTGATCTTCGGTGTTTCTCGCGACAGCATGACTCGCCATGAAAATTTCAAGGCCAAACAGGCATTCCCTTTCGAACTTATCAGCGACGAGGATGAGTCGTTGTGCCGCCTGTTTGATGTGATCAAGGAAAAGAACATGTATGGCCGCAAGGCCATGGGTATCGAGCGGAGTACCTTTCTCATTGACGAGAAAGGCGTGTTACGCCAGGAATGGCGCAAAGTCAGCGTTAAAGGCCATGTGGACGATGTCCTCGAAGCAGTGAAAGGGCTATAAAAATGAACGAAAAACAAAACGACGTAAAACGCTTACTGGTCCTGGATACCAACGTGCTGATGCATGATCCAGGGTGTATTTTCCGCTTCCAGGAACACGATTTGTTCCTGCCCATGGTCGTCCTTGAAGAATTAGACAACAACAAGCGTGGTCACTCCGAAGTCGCGCGCAACGCTCGTCAGGCCAGTCGTTTTCTGGAAGAGCTGATCGGGCAGTGCCCTGATCATCATATTTCCCAGGGTCTGCCGCTGCCCACGACCACCAGTCTGGGCAATAGCGTGAGCAAGTCTGGCAAGCTGTTTTTCCAGACCCACATCATGGATGCCGACCTGCCCAAAGATCTGCCCGGCAACAAGGCCGACAACAGCATCCTGGGCATCGCGATGGCGCTGCAGAAAACCCATCCCGACCAGCCCGTCACCCTGGTCACCAAAGACATCAACCTGCGCATCAAAGCCGCGGCACTGGATATCAACGCCGAGGATTACTACAACGACCGGGTTGTTGAAGACGTCGACCTGCTGTACAGCGGTGCGCTGCAACTGGAAGACGACTTCTGGGACAAACACGCCGAAGGCATTCGCGCCTGGAAAGAAGCCGGTCACAGCTTCTATGAAATTCACGGCGACGACCTGTCCGAGTGGTACCCCAACCAGTACGTGCATGATAAACATGGCGAACTGGATGCCATCGTCCGCAAGGCCGACGGCGACAGCGTCACCATTGAAGTGCTCACCAATTACTTCCACGAAAAAAACAGCGTTTGGGGCATTCATGCCCGCAATCGCGAGCAAAACTTCGCACTCAACGCCCTGACCGATCCCAATATCGATTTCGTCAGTTTGTTGGGACAAGCAGGTACCGGTAAAACCTTGCTGGCACTGGCCGCTGGTCTGATGCAAACCCTGGATGAACGCCGTTACCAGGAAATCATCGTCACCCGCGTCACTGTTCCAGTGGGTGAAGACATCGGCTTCCTGCCCGGCACCGAAGAGGAAAAAATGACGCCGTGGATGGGCGCATTGCTGGACAACCTGGAGGTGCTCACTTTGCACCAGGACAGCGGCGAATGGGAAAAAGCCGCTACGGCGGAACTGCTGAAAAACCGCATCAAGATCCGCTCGCTAAACTTCATGCGTGGTCGTACGTTCCTGAACCGCTACGTCATCATCGACGAAGCGCAAAACCTGACCTCCAAGCAGATGAAAACCCTGGTGACCCGCGCCGGCCCCGGCACCAAAATCGTCTGCATGGGTAACATTGCCCAGATCGACACCCCATACCTGACCGAAACCACATCCGGTCTCACCTATGCGGTGGATCGCTTCAAAAACTGGCAGCACAGTGCGCACATCACCCTGCAACGGGGCGAGCGTTCTCGTCTGGCCGATTACGCGTCCGAAATTCTCTGACGCCAACGAAAAAGCCCCTGGCGAATATCGCCAGGGGCTTTTTTTGTTTTTGGGTCGCTACGCCGGCGGCGGTAACGGCCCCTCCGGCGGCTGCGGCCAGGCATTAAGCACCGCCTTGACCAGGGTTGCCAGCGGGATGGCGAAGAACACCCCCCACACTCCCCAGATGCCACCGAACACAATAATCGCCAGCACAATTGCCACTGGATGCAGCTTCACCGCCTCAGAGAACAGCAGCGGCACCAGCACGTTACCATCCAGCGCCTGAATCAGACCGTAAGCGGCCATCAGATAGAAAAACTCCGTGGTCCAACCCCACTGGAAAAATGCCACCAGCGCTACCGGAATGGTCACCAGCGTGGCGCCTACAAACGGCACCACTACCGAAATACCCACCAGCCAGCCCAACAAGGCCGCGTAGTTCAGCCCCATCAGCGCAAACACCAGCCAGGACACCGCACCCACGATCACGATTTCCACGATCTTGCCACGAATGTAGTTACCAATCTGCTGATCCATTTCAGCCCAGATCTGGCTTACCAGCGCATGGTCTTTGGGCATGTACTGTCCGGCCCAGCCCAGAATTTTTTCTTTGTCCTTGAGGAAGAAAAACACCAGCAACACGATCAGAATGGAGTACACCATCCAGGTAATGATGCCCTGAATCGATGCCAGCGAGGCTGCCCACATCCGTTGCCCCAGCGAACCCGCCTGGGAATTGATGCTGAGCATCATCTGCTCCACTTGCTCGGCGCTAATCAGGCTGGGATATTTTTCCGGCAATGTCATCAATATCTGCTGGATATGCTTCACCATCCACGGCATCTCAATGAAAAACCGCGTGATCTGTTCGTAAAGCAAGGGAGTCAGCACTGCCAAGGACAACACCATGCCACCCATGAACACCACAAACACACTGATCGCCGCTGGCTGGCGCTTTACCCCCAGCCGCTGCATGCGTAGCACAACCACTTCAAGCAGATAGGCGATCACCACCGCAATCAGCAGCGGCGCCAACATTTCGTTGAAAAAAATCACCAGACCAAACAAGGTCACCAGCACCAGCGCCAAAATCACCACCTGGGGATTGGTGAAATAGCGGTGATACCAATTAATTAGCCACTCAATCATTTCTGTTTCCCCAGGGTTTTCAGCCGCTCATAGTGCAGGGCAAACACTTGCTCCAGCTCGGCAATCACTTCCAGTTTATTTCGCCCTTGCATGACGTGCTGCGTCACCAGGGTAGAGGTTTCATCCAACATTTTGGCCTTGTCCAACATAGGGTAAGAGGCAGACAGACGCTTGATCGCGCCAACCACCGTTTCGCCGGGTTTGGGCGCAACCCATTGGGGCTCAGGTAATGCTACATCCTGTTCCTTCACCTGTTCGCGGAGGAAGCGGGCAAAATCAAGCACGCTGCCACGCTTGGCTTCATCAAGCTCGCGAAACAGGTTAATTAGCTGTTTTTCTTGGGATTTCATTATTCTTGCTTGAGATGGAAAACAGGTGGTTTGCGGCGTTCTTTCATCAAATCCAGAACAGATACCAGGGCCACAATCAGTCGGTCGGTGGTGTGCTGCGAATCCTGCCATTGCTCACGGGCAGTTTGCAATAGGTCGGCGATATTATCCGGTGTTTTTCTGCCTGCCTCCATGATCATGTCCTCAATCATGCCCGGCTTGAGTTCTGGCCGAAATAGCAATCCCACCAAGTGTTCGGAGGGGCGAATGGCAATCCAGCGCCCCTGATCATCCACCAGCAGCGGCAACACACCCTCTGGCAAAGCCACCGAGCCATTGGCCATCACCAGTACCTTGCGCCCTGCCACCGCCTGCGCAATGGGATCTTGCTCGGCCCCCGGGGCAATATGCGCCGTCGTCCAGTACGCGTTATGGAACGGCTGGTCGCTGGGCTGACCACCTGCGTACTGGGCCAGCAATAATGCTCCAAACCCCAAACCCACTACCGGTCGCTTGGCTTTTTCAAAACTGGCGATCAGGCGCAATTCATCCGCCAGCCAGGGCATGTGTTCGCTGTCACCCACCGGCCAACTGGCACCCAACAGAAACAGCGCATCGAATTGAATGGCAGAGCCGGGCATATCCTGTCCCACAAAGGGCCGGACGTAGCTGAAGCCAATATCCCGCTTCTCCAGTTGCCCTTCGATCAGACCCAGAAATTCACTGTAGTTGTGTTGGATAACTGCGTAATTTTTCATAGCCGACTCCCTGGGGCAAGGATGAACCGGAGCGCGCTAATCAATCGACGCCTGGATGTTCTTTGCAGTAGTCGCGCGCGAACTCCAGCAGTTCTTCCATCGCACGCTGGCGGAATTTTTGTTTTTGATGCACAAACGAGAAGGGACGATCCAATGGTGGATCCAGCGGAATCGCTACCAGCGTTTGCAGTTTGAGTTCTTTGCTCAGGGTCGCACGCGACAGCACGGTGATACCGATGCCCGCTTCTACCGCCCCTTTGATGGCTTCGGAGCTGCCCAGTTCCATGATGACGTTCAGCTCCGTGGTGTTCAGACCCACCTCGGCCAGATAATCCAAAATGACTTCGCGAGTGCCCGAACCTTCTTCGCGACAGATGTACGGGTATTCGAGCAACTCATGCGGGCTGATTTTCTGCCGCTGCGCCAAGGGATGATCCGGCGGCACAATCGCCACCAACTGATCTTCCTTGCACAATTCCACTGCCAGGTTCTTGTTGGCAACAGGCGCTTCAACCACGCCCAGATCGATGACATTGTTCTCAACCATGGAGACAATGCCTTCGGTGTTGGAGACTTTCAAGCGCACACTGACATCAGGGTATTTATCTTTAAAATCACCCAGCAGTGCCGGCAACATGTATTCCGCAATCGTGGTGCTCGCACCAATGATCAGCACGCCACTGACTTCGCCGGTCAGCTCACGCACTGAATTTTCCATGCGCGCATACAGATCAAAAATTTCGCCGGCGTATTCGTACACACGCCGCCCCGCTTCGGTCAGGCTGATACGATTGTGGGTGCGATCAAACAGGCGAGTATTGAAATGTTCTTCCAGCTGTCTAACCTGGAACGTCACGGCGGGCTGCGTCATATGCAGCGTTTCCGCAGCTTTGGTGAAGCTTAACAACTTAGCTACTGTGTGAAAGACCTGAAGTCGCCGATCGGCCATGGTGTCCTTCTGGCGTGAGGAAGTTAATCCAATGATAATATCAACTAATATGCTAAATTCAAACCGTTTATTGGCCAGCGAGAAATGTGCATGAACAAAGCGTGGAAATCACTGGATCTGGAAGGCGGCGGACTGCAAACCATTAACCAGGCACTCACCGCCCGCATGAAACATCACCGTGCTGCTTATGCACTTTGGCTGCTGTTCCCCCTCGGACTGCATCGTTTTTATCTGCAGCAATTCGCGCCGGGCGTGTTTTTGATTTTGCTTGCTGATGCATTGGCCTTGTTCGGCGGAATGCTTTTTTCCATGCTACCTGGCTGGGTGTTTCTGCTGCCGCTGTTGGCTGTGGGAATCTACGAGGCGATCTGGATTGATCGTCGCGTTAGTGCTTACAACAAAGAGCTACGGATGAAACTGTATCTGCGTCACGATCATGCGCCGCCGGCCCATTACCAGGGACGCGTCATCGACAATGAGCAACTCATCGAATCGTTTCAGCAGGAAAAAGAACAGGAGACCGTGGGAGGAACTGCAAAAGCTGCTGCACCAACCCTGGGAAAACAGCACATTTTGTCGTTTGCCGAACAGGAAAAACTTCTCAGAGAAATGAAAAAGCCGCGCGACCATCGCTAAGATCACAAACCACCATTTGCATCCATCACGAGTGATCGCGCACCAAACGGAATTGCGCCAGTAACTCGTGCAGTTCTGTAACCAATCCCACCAACTGCTGCGCGTTGGTCGAACTGGTTTGCGCCGATCCCACCACTTGCGTTGTGCCTTGCTGAATCATGATGACGCTGCGCCCCACATCGCCAGTCACCAGTTTTTGTTCGTTCATCGCGTTAGCAATTTGGGTATTCATTTCACTGATCCGCGCAATGGAGCCGGTAATTTCCGCCAGCGCTTCGGCCACTTCGGCAACGCGCTCCACGCTCTCGTCGGTTTTGCTGCGCGCCGCACTCATCGCGTTCACCGCACTACCGGTTCCTGCTTGAATGCGTTCGACCATTGCCTGAATTTCTCGCGTGGATTCGTGGGTTCGACTCGCCAGGGTTCGAACCTCATCAGCCACCACCGCAAACCCCCGCCCTTGCTCACCGGCACGCGCCGCTTCAATGGCGGCATTCAATGCCAGCAAATTGGTTTGTTCGGCAATGCTTTGAATCACGCTCAACACGCTACTGACATTTTCACTGTCTGCCACCAAGCGCTGCACCACCTCACCAGCGGCCTGTACCTGATTCGACAGATTATCGAAATCACCGATCGAGGCAGAAATCACCTGTTTGCCTCTGTCTGAGGCCTGATCCACCTGCCGGGCAGCCGTCGCTGCATCCGTCGCATGACTCGCGACCTCTTGTACCGTGGCTGACATTTGCGCCATCGCCGCTGCCACCTGATCAGTCTGTCGCTGCTGCTGCTCAATCTGCGCAGCCATATTGCGTGAATCGTTAGAGATATCCTGACTGGCGGCCATCAATTGTTTGGCGGCCTCATCAATTCTTGCCAGGTCCTGCCTGAGGTTATCAGCCATTTTGTTGACACTATCTGCAATCACGCCCAGCACGTCATTGCTCTGCAAACTGCACTGAAAGGTCAGGTCACGATTGCCCACGGCATTGGCAACCTCAGCCAGTTTTTCCAAGCGTTTGACCAATACGGTTTTGACCAGGGAATAATTCACTAAGCCAATGGAAACGCCCGCAATCCAGCAACTTACGGAAAACAACCAAAACATCCCGTCATGCACGGTGACAAACATTTGCGCATAAAACGGAAACACCACGCCCATCAGCATGCCGAAACCCATGCATGCCCAGAATAGACGGCGCAGTACGCTACTGCCTTGTTTCATTAACTACCTCCTCGTATCACCACAGAACTTCAGCAAGGAGTGTGCCCAGATACCTGAGACCTATGTCCGCTGATACATCGCCAGATAGGTCTCGCGCTTGAGCACCGCCCGCGCCGCCACCGCCAGCAGATCCTGCAAATGCTCGGCGCGATGTACGCCCACCAGCGCGGTGCCGATACCCGGCGTCGAACGGCAAAACTGCAGCGCCCGTTGCGCCGAATTGGCCAAGGTCGGCGTCGCCAGCAACAACGCTTCACTGCTGTACTGCGCCAGCCGTCCCTTCATCAGGCTGTGACTGCCCATCACATACAGTTTTAGCTGCCAGGCAGCCTGCAAGGTCGAAGCGATATTGTCCTGGCCGGTGGCCTGATTGAAGCGGGTAAAACCTTCGTTCATCACCTGATTGAACGGCAGTTGCACCAGACGAAAATGATGCTTGCCATCATTCTTGCCGGTGACTTGTTGTGCAGCCTTTTCTGCCAGCCCCATCATTGAGGTCAGTGACTGAAACAGCGGATGATCGGTTTCCACCCGAAAACCATCGAAGGTGGAAATGCCGTAGTAGCGTAACCGCCCTTCGGCCACCGCCTGCTCCAGTTGCACGAACACGGACAGCAGTCGCTGATTGAGTTTTTCCTTGCCGATGCGTTCGATGTGGACTTCCGGCTGATCCACCAAAAATGCATCCAGCGTCTCCAACCCCAGCAACTGGCGCGACAAATCCAACTGATAGTTGATGTATTGCGGTGTCAGCAGATGCGCGCCTTTGGCCAGGTCGTCCATCGTGCCCAAACCAGCCTGCACGATTTCCTTTTCAAACCAAGCGGCCATGTCCGCAGGACGACCACCACGCAGGGTCAAAAATCCGCCTTTGGAAACCACAAACATTGCCTCGCGCGGCACGCCCCCGGCCATCGCATCACGAATACCGGCACCGATCGCCGCCAGCGAACGACCGTAGCGATAGTGCGCAGCGGTATCGATCACATTCACGCCCTGTTGCAGCGCCTGACTGACTAATTGCCCCAGCACCGCATCCTGCTCGCTGCTGGCTTCGCCGGGAAACGTCCCCAGCCCCAGCGAACTCAGCTGAATCCGGGTTTTGATAAATTCACTGAAATGCCCCTCACCCACCTGGCCGGCATGCGCATTCGCGTACGCGCCAGTGGCTTCTGGCGTGGCCCAACCTGGAATCAGATTCATGAAACTGCCTCGACGGTTTGAAACAACGGATGCTCCCGCAACAGTTGCGCCAGGCGGTCGCGAACCTCGTCGCGAATCGGCCCGGTTTGAGGCGGATCGATGCGCGACTGGAACAACTGCGGAAAATAATCCTCATCTTCGTCCTGATCCCAGTCCACCGCCCGCAACAATTGCTGCGCCTGTACAGGCAGCGCCAGCGGTAAATCCCGCCCCGACAACAAACCCCACACACCCGTCCAGCAGCGCGCCAAGGCCAGCGGGTGATAACCGCCGCCACCGAGCACCGCCAGTCGCGGCACGTTATTCTCTCCGCGCGGCGAATGCGTGATGATTTGCTCCACTACCCGTAAAAACTGCTGGGTCGAGATACGAAATTTTCCCAACGGATCAGGTCGCAAAATATCGGTGCCCGCCTGCAGCACCACTGCATCCGCAGCAAAATGCTGCAGCACTTTGGGCCACAGCGCCGAAAACACCGCATCGTATTCCGCATCATGCACATCACGCGGCAAGGGCAAGTTCAGCGCATTTCCCAACGGACCACTGTCCTCGATGCGACCACCGGCGAACGGATAGGCGTAGTCCGTATCCATGTGCAGCGATACGGTCAGTACCTGCGGATCATCGGCAAAAGCCAGCTCCACACCGTCGCCATGATGGGCATCGATATCGAGATAAATCACCCGCCATCCCTGACGACGCAAACGCAAAATCGCCAGCACCGGATCATTGAAAAAACAAAAACCGCGCGCCTGATCCGCGCGGGCATGATGCATTCCGCCCGCCGGGCTAAACGCCATGCGTCCGGCGATCACCTGCTCGGCCGCAGCGATACTGCCACCGGTCGCGGTTGCTGGCGTCGAAAACATATTGCTGAAAAACGGATTCTCCAGCGTACCCAATCGATAGCGCTGACGGAATTCGGCGGGCACCTGTCCCTCGGATTCGCAGCGCTGCAGGGCCGCCACATAGTCGGCGGTGTGAAATTGCTGCAACTGTTCGACACTGGCCTGGGGCGACGGCAAATACTCGTCCGCACTCATCGCGTCGTAGGCGTGAATCAAATCGGTAGTCAACGAGACCCGGGGAATCGCCAGCGGGTGATTGGCGCTATAACGGTGGCCCCGATAGCGATCAGAGCCGATGAATCGGGCCACACGACGCGGCGGGTTCAATCGTCCACCGCAGCTTGTTCCATGCGTGAATGCAGATACAGGTAAATGTGCCGCGTAGTGCGCACTGCCATGCGCTCGGCCCGGGGCGGCAAGGCGTCGTCGCGCTGCTCGTTCAGGCAGTTGCGGTAGTACACCAGCTCGCGCACGTTATCGCGCACGGCATTCAGTGACGGGTCACCTTTGACGAAGGCTTTGTGGGCACTGAGCAAGTCCACCGAGTCCTGCATGTCACAGCCACGAAACTCGCCGAAGCCATCCAGCATCTGTTTGACCAGGGGCTCCAGTTGGTCCAGCAGCTCGACCAGCGGCGGCAAGGCGTTGCCCTGCAGGTCCGCCTCCAGCCCCAGCAAAACATCATCCACCAGCGCCAACTTTTGCTGCAAAATTTTATGTTTATCCATTGTGCTCACCGGCCGCTAAAGAGATATCAGCAAACATTAGCATATAACGCTACGCTAATTAACGACTGCAAAAAGGAGATCTTTATGTCCGTACGCATCCAGAGTGTGAAACTTAACCATTTGGAATACAACACAAATCGTGATCCAAAATCGTATCGCCGCCATCCGGGCGAAGACTTTTCACTGGCGGCCCGCCTGACTGGCCAGGGCACCGCCAAGGTCCGTTTTGAGGTCGGCGGCAAGGTGGTTTGCGAGCAGGCCGTCACCTTGCCCGGCAGTTTCCAGTGCCAAACCAAGTTTGACCAGTGCGGAACCTACCTGGGCAAACTGGTGGTTGATGGCGGCAGCGAACAACCCCTGCGGCTGGATGTGGTGGAGCATCATTGGTAGTCCGACAATAAAAAACGCCCCGGAAGTCCGGGGCGTTGTCTCTGTCGAGCAAAGCAACCTAGCAAGCGTTGATACGCTTCTTATCGATTTCCTTCGCTGGGGCTTTACCCTCTCTTTCCGTCATGTATAGGTCGAAATAGCCCTTGCCATATGTGACTTCGACGCCGTAGCTCGCTCCTTTTTTCGGCGAAATTGCAGATTCGACACGGGTTGAGCCCGTACGTTGCAGCATGGTCGAATGCTCGAAAACCACCTCGAGATAACTCATTCGGTCGGTAGGCAAGCCGATGATCTTTTTGTTCTCATCTAATTTCACCTTCCCTTCGATTTGAAATTTACAACCTTCCGTAATGGTATAGATAAACATCGTTGCCTTCGTACTGGACAGTGGTCCAGTGCTTATTTTGGTGATCACCTCAATATTGTTTTCTGGCGTACTCTGGTAATTTTTAACGCTGGCGCAACCAGACAAAGCTAATAGCGGTATCAGCAATAAAGGTAAAAAATGTCTCGTCATCAATTCCATGACATGACCTCCGTGTTAGCCATTGGCCAAGTCAGGACAACCGCGGATACTGCCGTCAGCCCAACCTTTCAGCGCGGTAACGATTTTTTCATAGGGATTAAAAATTCCCATCTTGGCATAGTAAAGGTCAAGGTTTGTATTCGACTTACCTGAAGATTTTATGTCGGCAAGGACAATAAACATACCGTCATTTGGCATGTCTGGTTTTACTAATGTAAACGCCCCTTCTTCCTTAACCTGAAGCGCAATTTCCACGTAATTCTTTTTGACATTTACCGACGGTTTATAGGTTATGTACTTAATAATCTCTCCGCCGTTCGACATAGTAGTCGTTGATTTAATTTTCACACTTAAACATTGATTTGCTTTGTCAGAAAGATTTTTTGAAACATCATTGAACGGTTTACTTACTGAATACACTTCCGTTGGCTTGCCATTACCTTCCAATACTCCCTGGCGCAGTTCCTCCGTCGTCATCGGAACCTTCATCATCATTCCACAGGCACTGGTCAAAGTAGCTACAGCCAATACCGATGCTAACGTCTTAATTTTCATACACTCTCCTTGGTCACGTTTATCGATCCTGAGCCAGGGATTTCGACCAAAAAAGATGCTAACTTAAGTTTTCCCTCCCCCAACAACCTACGGATCTAGCATAACCAGATTAAAACTGCGGATTTAGCAGCAAAGATGCCAAAACGGCGCAGAGAACCGCAAAAACAAAAAGGGAGGCCAAGCCTCCCTTTTTTATTCCGATCGGCAGTGCCAATCAGCTCATGTACTGCCGCGCCGAGCAGACATTGTGTACCGAGGAAAATCCCAGTTGCTGTAACACATTTTTGGCCTGGGCACTGCGCATGCCGCTGGCGCAATAAACCACCACGGGCTTGTCGGCGCTCAACATGTCACGCGCAATCTGCGCCAGGGCCTGCAGAGGAATATTGACCGCACCGGGTGCCCCATCAGCCGCATATTCGTGTGGTCCACGCACATCCACCAACTGAGCCCCTTCAGCCACCAATGCCCGCGCTTCTGATCCACTGATAAACATAATTTCTAGACTCCACGATAATAATCCCAATGACTTATATATTAGCGTTTGCTTATTCTTGATTCAAGAGAGAGACTGCGCAAAACTGCAAACCACTTGACACTTTCCCCCGAAAATCCTGTAATTAGCCGATGATGGATCATCAATATCCCACGCCCAGCAGGGGCACTCGCACTCTTACCGACCGTTTTCCTGGAGTTCTACAACCTTGAACGATATCCCCTTAAGTGCGCTATTCATCGCGCTTGGAATCCTGTTGCTGTTATCCGCGTTTTTCTCCAGTTCCGAAACCGGACTGATGACGCTCAACCGCTATCGCTTACGCCACCTGGCCAAAATTGGTCATGGCGGAGCCAAGCGGGCAGAAAAGTTACTGCAACGCCCCGATCGCCTGATCGGCATGATTTTGATCGGCAACAACTTCGTCAACATTCTTGCCTCGTCCCTGGCCACGATTATCGCCATGCGCCTGGGCGGTGAGGCTGGCATCGCCATTGGCGCAGGTTTGCTCACCTTAGTGCTGCTGATTTTTGCTGAAGTTGCGCCCAAAACCCTGGCAGCAATGCACCCTGAACGGATTGCGTTTCCGGCAGCGTACATTCTGGGACCATTACTCACCATCCTTTACCCGGTTGTCTGGGTGATCAACTCGCTGGCCAATGCCTTGCTGCGTCTGCTGGGCGTTGACACCAAAAATTTATCTGGCGATCAAAGCCTCAGCCATGAGGAGTTGCGCACGGTATTGCACGAGGCCGGCGGCATGATCCCCAAGCGCCACCAGAAAATGCTGGTGAGCATTCTGGATCTGAACAAAGTCGCGGTCGAAGACATCATGGTGCCGCGCAATGAAATCACCGGCATTGATCTGGAAGATGATCTGCCAGAAATTGTCGAGCAAATGAGCCACAGTCACCACGCACGCCTGCCGGTGTATGAGGGCGACATCAACAATGTCATCGGTGTGGTCAATCTGCGCCACGTACTGCATCTGTTGGGCCGCGAAGATTTTGACAAAGCCATGTTGCGGGAACTGCTGACCGCCCCATATTTCATTCCCGAAGCCACCCCGCTGACCACGCAACTGCTGAATTTCCAGCGCGAGGAAGAACGCGTGGCAATGGTAGTCGATGAATATGGCGACATTCAGGGTCTGGTCACCCTGGAAGACATTCTGGAAGAAATCGTCGGCGAGTTCACCACCGATCCGTACGCCACCAGCCGCGACATTCATCCGCAGGATGATGGCAGCTACCTGGTGGACGGCGGCGTCAACATCCGTTCGCTCAATCGACAAATGGATTGGCAACTACCGGAAGATGGTCCCAAAACCCTCAATGGTGTGATTACCGAATACCTGGAAATCCTGCCCGAACCGGGCACCAGCGTGAAAATCAACGGCTATCCGATTGAAGTGGTTCAGACCAGTGGTAATGCGGTAAAAACCGCCCGCATCAACGCCAACCTGCGGGCAGTTCCTAGCAAAGAAGTCAGTGAAGGTTAGAATGGGCGGCGAAAATCGTCGCCACGCCCAGTGAGATCAGCAGCACCTGCTGCACACCATCACGAGCGGAAGTGCGTTTGTGCAGTGACGGAATCAAATCCGCCACTGCCACGTATATGAAACTCGCCGCCGCAACTGCCAGCACGTAAGGCAAGAATGGCTCGGCGGCAGACAGGCTGAAATACGCCACCAAGCCCCCCAGTACCGTGGTCAGGCTGGACAGCACGTTGTACAACAACGCCTTGGCGCGGGTAAATCCGCTGTTGAGCAACACCGCAAAATCACCAACCTCTTGCGGAATCTCGTGAGCCGCCACCGCCAGAGCCGTCACCATCCCCAGATGAATGTCGGTCAAAAACGCTGCCGCAATCAAAATTCCATCAACAAAGTTGTGCGACGCATCACCGAACAGCACCAGCGAACCTGACAGCTTGTTATTACCGTGATGATGATGGTCATGATCATGGTGGTGATCGTGCGTGTCTTCCGGGGTATGCACCTCGCAGGCAGCCGAATGGCAGTGACGCCACAGCACCAGTTTTTCCAGCAGAAAAAACACCAGGATGCCAATCAGCACGGCGAACGTGATGTTGTGCGAGTCGGTCACAAATTCAGATTCCAGCGCGTGTGGCAACAAGCCCAAAAACGCGGCGCCCAACAACGCGCCGATCGCGTAGCTCACCAGGTGTGGCAGACTGCGGCGACGGATGTGTTCAGGAAATAACAGGTAAACGCTGGCAGCCAGTACACTGAGTACGCCACCGAGCAAACAGAAGATCAGAATCCAGGAAAGTGTCGTCATAATTTCTCCGGGCCGGCATAATACGCTTTTAGCCGCCGTTGTCCAGCCATATCAATGAGGCCATTCGACCGGTGCGTGATTGCCGCCGGTAGGAGAAAAAACAGTCAGGCTGACTGAACGTGCAGTACTCGCCGCCGTAAATCGCGTCCACGCCACAGGCTTGCAGCCGCAAGCGCGCCAACGCATATAAATCCGCCAGAAAATGCCCGGGACGATTGACAACAAATGCCTGCGCCGCCTGAGCTTGGTGATCGACAAACGCCTGGCGCACTTCACCACCCACTTCAAACGCGGCAGGTCCGATGGCCGGCCCCAGCCAGGCTAATAGTTTTTCCGGTGCCACGTCCATTTTGCTGACAGTTTGCTCCAGCACGCCGTTCACCAGCCCTCGCCATCCGGCATGAGCTGCGGCCACGCTGCGGCCGTCACGGTCACAAAACAGCACCGGCAGACAGTCCGCCGTCATCACCGCACACACCACGCCGCGCGCATGGGTGTAAGAGGCATCGGCTACCGCGCCCACCTGCCCCGGCCCGGCGGGCACCGCAACCGTGCCATGCACTTGTTGCAGCCACACCGGCTCTGCCGGCAGTCGCAGGGAATCACGCAGCAGGCGACGATTTTCCAGTACGTGCGCAATGTCATCACCCACGTGATCCGCCAGATTCAGTCTATCGTAGGGTGCGACACTCACCCCACCGGCGCGGGTGGTGGTCAAGGCACAAACCCCAGTCGGGGCCGGCCAGTTAGGGCGCATCAACTCAGTAATCATCGGGGCTCAAATCTGCGGCATCACGTTCCAGCACAGCGATCAGATCCAGCATGTCCTGTGGCATCGGCACTTCCCAGGACATGTGCTCGCCGCTTTCCGGGTGAATAAAACCCAGCTTGGCCGCATGCAGCGCCTGACGCTTAAAGCCGCGCAAGGCGGTTTTAAGTTCTTCGCTCGCCCCGGCAGGAATACGCAGACGACCACCGTACAGGGTATCGCCCACCAGCGGATGACGCAGATAGGCCATATGCACCCGGATCTGGTGGGTACGGCCAGTTTCCAGATTGACCCGCAGCAAACAGTGGCCGCGATACTTGCCCAGCAGTCGGTAATGGGTTACCGCTTCCTTGCCGTGATGTACTACCGCCTGACGGGTACGCTGGGTGGGATGACGGTCAATGGGCTTGTTTACCGTGCCACCGCCGGTCACCAAGCCGTTGATGATGGCGCGGTACTCGCGTTCAAACGCCCGCTCTTGCAACTGCTCCACCAGATGAGTGTGCGCCTTGAAACTCTTGGCAATCACCAACAAGCCGGTGGTGTCTTTATCCAGGCGGTGAATCACGCCAGCGCGCGGCAGGGTTT
>Ga0224510_10000453_pt1 | contig 31508 bp, 33 predicted proteins | sample SF_May12_sed_USG_FD_170161 | JGI IMG/M metagenome (GOLD analysis project Ga0224510, IMG submission 170161) | Sediment microbial communities from San Francisco Bay, California, United States - SF_May12_sed_USGS_4_1 | ecosystem: Environmental > Aquatic > Marine > Sediment | place: USA: California... | reverse complement strand
AAAAAAAATAAATATATAAATAATTTTTTTTCTTTTTCTTTTTTTTTTTACAAATTATACAAATTATATATTATTAATTATTTAATCTGACTTCTTCTTATCTTTTAATTGTGACATAGTAGTAGTAACTTCATTAAATAATTTATTTACAACTGTTTCATTTGCTCCATTATCAATTAAAATAATTTTAAATACAGAGATAAATAAATCTTTTGTAATTGTTTTATTATGAATAGTATCAACTAGTACCATTAAAATACTTACAACTCGATCTAAAATATCAAAGATAATATTAGAGCAAAAATTACAATATTTAGTACTAATTTTAATATTTTTATAATCTTCATTATAATGTTTTAATTTATTTACAATCTTTCTAATATGGAATTTAAAATCAATTTTACCATGATCATCAGATGATGTTTCATCTTCAGTTGTTGTAACTTCATCTTCTACTTCACCTTCTGTTTCTGTAACTGCTGGCATATTTACTGATTCTAGTAAATTCATATATGTCCTTGATTTTGCATATAATGCATATAAATCACCATTAAAATATTCATTCTTTACACTAAAATCTTGATTTAAAGTAGTCTTCTTACTTAATAATACATTCTTAATAGTTAATTCTGTAATTTCCATAATAACTTGATCTAATACAATAGATACAACTTGGAAAGAATCATTACTAAACTTATATTTAAGTTTAGAAATTGCAGATAATGCAACTTCATATTCAGATAAACTAGATAATTTTGTAAACTCTGTTTTATTTTGTTCTGTATATTTTTCTTCTACAGCTTCACGAGTTGCCATATACTTTCCAATTACTCTTTTATATTCATCAGATAATTCTAAATTTGTATTAGTACTTTGCCATTCTTTAATTTGTGATAATAGTAATTCAATATCCTTATTTACTTTATTAGTATTAATATACTTTCGTACTCGTGGTACTGGAATATAAATTAATTCATCTGTAAATTTACTTGGTGTACTTTTCTTTTCTGTAGAAGAATTAACAACTTCACTTGTTAATAACATTTCATCTTCAGTAGGTGATACATTATCTGTAGATAAAGATTTCTTCATTGGTTTTGTTAATGTAGAATCTGAACTTGTATCAGAACTCTTTACCTTTTTTACTTTTTTAACTTTCTTAACTTTATTAGTTTCAACAATATTACTTTGATTCATAATTACTGGTGATGTTGTTTCCATTTTTATATATTGATTTATATTATTTAAAATTCAATTTTTTTTATATATACTATAATATTATGTGTATTTATATTTAGATTAAAATTCAATTTTTTTTCATAATTGATGCTTAAATTATTTAATTTTTTTTATAAAAAAATATTTTATCTAAACTATAAAAAAAAATTATTTATAAAATAATTTGATAGATTTATTTATTTTTTTAATGAATTAAATTTAGATAGATAATCTATATTATCTTTTTTTTTTAATTTCTTTGATTTATTTTTTTTTAGTTCTGGAATATGAAATTCTGTATCTTCTTCTGTAATATCTTTTTCTATATTATCTTCTTCTGTAATATCTTTTTCTATATTATCTTCTTCTGTAATATCTTTTTCTATATTATCTTCTTCTATACTATCTTCTTTTTCACTATCATTATTTTCACTATCATTATATGTATTATTTTCTGTATCTATTTCATTAATATCTTCTATATAAGTTGTATTATTTTTATTAATTATATTAATATCATTATTATCATAAATTGGTAAATTATGATTTTGTGAAATAATATATTTAATATGTTCTACACTATTTTCATCAAAATTATAATTATTTTTTTCTATATTAACCATTTCTATTTCATTAGAAATACTATGTATTTTATTATTAATATAAGATTCATTTATTTGTTCTTCATTAATATTATTATCATTTATAATAATATTATTTATTTCATTTTCATTAATATCTGATTCATCATCATCATCATCATCAATTATATATTTTTTAATATCTTCTTTATGACTTTCTTTAATTGTATTTTCTAATTTTGTATTAAGTTGTTGTTGTGGTATATCTATTACTTTATTTTTTATTTTATTTTCAATTATATATTTTTTATATAAAATATATACAAATAATAATAATATTAAAATAATTACAAAAATTAATATATGATATTTATATGTACTCAAGATATTAAAAATATCAATATAATGTTTTGATTGTATTGGTTTAGATTCTACATTAGTATTTTCTTCAGTTATTACATTTGAAGTATTTAAATGAATATTATTATCTGATGATGTAAATTTCATACTACTATCAATTAATGCTGAACGTGGAATAACTTCAATTGGTTCATTCATACTATAATATTAATTTATAATATTTTTTTCTATTATTTTAAATAAATATAATATTATATGTATTATATATTTAAATTAATATAATAAAAAATTTATATAATAAAAATAATAAATAAATGGATAATATTATAAATAATAAAATTATTAAACTATTAAATTTAATTAAAATATTAATTAAAATATTTTATGACTTTATACCATCATTAGAAATAATATTAACAAATAATAAACTATTATTAGATAATATTATTAATTTAATAAAAGAAAATAATGATATAAATTTAATTATATCAAATATAAATAATTTAATTAGTAATGATAATAATGAATTAAATTTATATAATTTATTTGATATATATAAAAATATAAACTTCTTAGATAATATAATTTCAATATATATATATTATATTAATTTTGATATATTTGGTGATATTAAATTAGACATTAGTAATACATTAAAAACAAATATAAATATAAATAAAAATAATATTTTACTTGAATATAATAAATATATAGATAAATTTATTATATTCAATGATGAATTTATAAATTTTACTAGTAATTTTGTTACATCTAATTTTAATAATTTAAATAATAAATTAGTATTTGATAAATTAACTGATTTTTATAATAAATCATTTTTTATGATTAATTTAGATAAAGATAATTATTTAAATGATAAAGATAATAAATATAAATATATTGATATATTAGATATTTCATATAGTTATGAAAATTATAAAGTTACTAATTTAGTTATTAATTTATATATTAAAGTACTAAATTTAATGAATGAAAATGAATATATAAATAATATAAATGAAAGCAATAAAAATAATTTATTTAATTTTTATAATAATAATATAAATAATTATAAAAAACAAATTGATAATAAAAATTATGATAAAATTAAATATAATTATTTACAAAATTTTAATTTTAAACCATATGCATTATATAATTCAAATAACTTATTAAAATTAGATTTATTTAATATATATGATTTAGTAAATACATTATTTAATATTAAATCAAAAAAAATAAATGATATTATTAAATCAAAAAAAATAAATAAAGATAATTTATTTAATGAACTAAATAATATTATTAAATTTTATTCTAATAAAAAAAAAGAAAATTATGCATTTATTATTATAAAGAAAAATGGAAATTTAATTAATTATGATATAAATAATTTAACAAATAATGGTTTAATTATTAATAACTTATCTGGTATTAATAATATATTTTTAGAAAAAAATAATATGATTAATATTATTAATTATTTTAATGATAATGATGATTTTATATATTTAATTAATTATAATAAAGAATTAACACAAAAACTTGTATTATTAGATACAACTAATTTTATAAATTATAGGATATTGACAAACAAAAACATTGTAAAAATTATTGATAATAATATAGAAAAAGATATTAATATTAATTATATATATATTAATAATTCTGATATATATAATTTATTAAATAAGATAAAATCAATTAGAATTACTAATTTTAACAAAATTATGGAAAAAAAAATCATTAATAATATTAATGATACATCAATAGATGATTTTTATAATAGTATAAATACTAATTTTAATATTTATGATGATGAAACTATATATATAAAATTATCAAATAATTTATATAATAATATTATGTTATATATTACAAAATCAATTAAAAATAATAATAATAAAAATATAAATAAATTATTATTTATATCTACAATATTATTTGATAATAATAAAATTATAGATATATTTTCTAATACTTTATATGATTTTTATTTTTCATTATCCAATGAAAAGTTACTTTCCGATGAATCATATATAACTTATTTATCTAATGTAGATTATATAATAAATAAATTTAAAAAGGATATTTTTGATAATTATAATAGTATAAAGATTGATGTTCATATTGATGAAAATATAGAGAATATTATATCAAATATTATTAAAATTTCTATTAATAATATTATAAATACAAAAACACATATTTATGATAATATGATTGAAAAAGTACAATTATTAGTAGCTTTTAAAAATTAAAAAAAATACTTATTTTTTAATTTTTTGTATATATTTTACTTTCTTGAAGCACGTTTAGATTTCTTCGACTTCTTTGACTTCTTTGATCCCTTTGGTTTCATAGACATCTTTCGAGACTTACTTTTGGCTCCGCCAACTTTACGGCTTCCTCCGTGACTTTTTGATTTTCCTCCTCGACTTGCTTTTCGGCTTCCTCCGTGACTTTTTGATTTTCCTCCAGTGGTTAGCATTTTATTTTTATAAAATTTTATTAATAACTATAACTATATAATATATTATATGTAATATTTTATATATAAAAAATATTTAATTATTTATATTTAAATTAAAATTAAATATTTGTATTAATAATTAAATTAAAATAAATAATTAATTATTAATTATTTATTATTATTTAAATATAATTAATTAATTATTATATAAATAATAATCAATTAAAAAAATATATTTAAATTATTTTTTTATATTAAAAAATAAATATGTCAAATAAATTAGATACTAAACAACAACCACCAGTTAAAAGAAAACCAGGAAGGCCACCATTACGTATTAAAAAAGAACAAATAGAAAGAATGGGTATAGTCACTGAGCCAAGGAATAATAGTAATATTATGGAAATGGTATATGATATACCAATGATTTTTAAAAAAATATTTAATTTTCTTAAATTAATGGAAGTTAAAGAAATTAAAATTAAATTTATGGAAGATTATGTTCAATTAATATCTATAGATCATTTAGAAAAAAATATTATTAATTTAAAAATAGACTGTTCTAAAATGATACATTATTATTGTAAAAATCAAATTATTGTTGTTTTAGACTCAAAAAATATAGAAAAAGTTTTACAAAAAATAGATAAAAATTATAATACAATTACATTTATTTCTAAAATAGAAACATATAGAAGTGAAATTATGATTAATTTTTCTAATACTGATATTGATATTGATGAAATTCATACTATCAATTTAATGGAAAGTAATTTTATTGATGATAGTAAATATGAATTTATTAATTTAAATTATGAAAACTATCCAATTAAATTTCAATTACCATGTAAATATTTTAAAAAAATAATTAATGATATTTCTGCATTTAGTAATATTTTTAAAATAGAAAAAATTAAAGGTATCGAATTACAATTTCCTTATGATACAGATGGTAGAACGATTAAAGTAAATAATATTTTTAATAATGCAGAAAAAATTAAATTAGAATCTACTATTGGTGAAAATGATATTTTCTCTGTTTCTACTTATATTGATTATATTAAAGCATTAAGTAATTCACTAATTAGTGATAATATTAAAATATATGTAGATAGTGAACAAGATATGGTTTTTAAATTATTTGTTGATAATACTACATTTGAACTTACTATTAATACGCAAATTATAAATTATAATTAAAAAAAAATAATATAATATTAAAAATTATATTTCAACTTCTATTTTTTTTTTTATTATATATTTATATATTAAATTACCTATTAATATTCCTAATATTGGTATAAATATTGATATAATACCCCAATATGTATTTATTGTAAAAATATTATTAAATTTATTATTATATACTATTAATATAAATATATTTGATATTAATGTATGTATTGGATTAATACTATATCCAATATCATATCCAAATAATATAAATAATATTATATATGATATACTTAATAATAATGATTTTATAATTCTACTATTATATAATCTTAATATATATATATAACTAATTGTATATATAATAGATAATATTAATAATAAAAATGAACTACTTAATATAGATCTATTTATATTTTTTTGAGTTGAATATATTTTCCCAATTATATTTATATCCGTTATTTTACTTATTTCATTATAATATATACCATAAATAGTTATATTTGCTAATAATGATGATATTATTTGATATATAATAATATTTATATTTTTATATATTTTATTTTTATGTATATTATTAAATAAAACTAATAATATTGTTAATATTGGATTAAATTGTAAATATTGTATACATATATTACTTATATTATTTATTATTATAAATATTAAACCATAACTAATAGATATATATATCCAATTAGTATATGTATATATACTATTATTATTATTAATAATAAATTGTGTAGATATAATATTTATAAATAATATATATAAATATGATAGTGTAAATAATATAACATTTTCTAGTATATTATAATATTGTACTATTGTATTATTAATTTCATTATTATTAGTATTATTAGTATCATTATTAATATTAATACTAAAATCAGAAAAATTATCTTCTAATGATTGTACATTATATTCACTATCATTTAATTTATTACTTGTACTACGTTCACTATCTATATCATAATAATTATTATATTGTTGTGTAGTTATATAATCGATTACTTGTATACTTTTATTACTAACAGGTGTTAATACTATACTTTGTTCTGAATAATTACTAAATTCACTAAAAGATATATTTGATAATTGTGGTGAATTAATATTACTAAGAATACTATTTGTTTTTAAATTATTTATAGTATTATATGAGTCATTTGTAAATCTATTATTTAGATTATTATTTAGATTATTATTTAGATTATTATTTAGATTATTATTTATATTGTTTTTTAAATTATTCCAATAATTAATCAATTCTGTTATTTTTTTACCCATTTATAAAAAAATAATATTTATATTTAAATAGTATTATTATTATTATTATAATATAATATTAAAATTAGAATTAATATTATTTTTTGATAATACTGCCATTTTATCTGCATTATATATACCACTTTCATCTTTATTAAAGGTACTTATATCTTTTTTTGTAGATTCTGGGTGTCCTTTAACATGATTAAAAATAATATTAATATTATTTTGTTTTAATATATTATAATTATAATATATATATATAACTAAATCAATATTTTTTTTATCAAATACTGTACCTTTTTTAATCCAATTACTCATCCATTTAGTAATTACATTAATCCAAAATTCTGAATCAGTATTAATAATTACATTATATTTTTTTGAATTGATGATATTCTTATTATTATAGATAAAATCATATTTATCTGATGGGTATATGCTTTTTTCTTCGATTAAATATTTATTTAATTCATTTAATATATCTATTTTATCTACTAATTTATATTTTATAATCATTAATGAATATAAAATAGCATAACCCTCTGCTCTAATATTAGAACAATTATATTTTATATATTTATCTGGGTTTGTCTTTTCTTTTGTTTTTTCATTATAACTAAAAGTAATATTATTAATTTTTTTATTTATTTTATATATTTTATTATCTATAAATTTATCAATATATATACCTAATCCAGCAGTAGCTGTTGTTTTTCCATTACCAGAACATGCACCATCAGTATATATACTAATATCATATTCATTATTAACTAATTGATTAGTATTGATACTTACTTTATTAGTTAATTCATTTGTTATAATGTCATCTATATTTATATTATTATCATTATTTACTATATTTTTTAATTCATTATAATTATTATTTATATTATTTACTATAGAGTTAACAATTTTACTAGATAAATATTTTTTACATTCATTAATAACTATTTCTTGTAATTTATTATCCATATTTTATTTTAAAATTGAATATGAATATTATATATATATATAAATAATATATATTCAATTTTAATTATAATGATTTATTTAATTGCTTGTATTGATAATCATAATGGTATTGGAAAAAATAATGATATACCATGGAAATATAAAGAAGATTTAAATTGGTTTAGAAATTTAACTACATATAATATAAAGAACCATAGTTTAAATATATTGAATACAAATCCTGATTTAATTAAATTTATGAATGTTGGTAAAAAAAATGTTGTTATTATGGGAAGAAAAACTTATGAATCAATTCCTGTAAAATATAGACCACTTTCTAATAGAATTAACATTGTTTTAACTAGAAATAAAAATTATAAAAATGATAATGTAATAGTTAATAATAATATTATTGAAACATTATTATATTTAGAAAATAATAAAAAAAATTATAATCAAGTATATGTAATTGGTGGATCTGAAATTTATAAACAATTTTTAGATTTAAAAATTATTAATACTATGTATATTACACATATAAAGAATGAATTTTTATGTGATCAATTTCTTCCATCTAATTATTTAAAATATTTTAAACTAAATGATTATGTTTATAATTTTAATAGTATGAATTTAAAAAATAATGAAAATGATAGTTTATCATTACGTACATATACATATGTTAATAAAGAAGAAATAAATTATTTAAATATGGTTAATAAAATTTTAAATAAAGGTGTTTATAATTTAGATCGTACTAAAGTTGGTACTTTATCTCTATTTGGTAAGTCATTTAAATATGATATTCGTAATTATAGATTACCTTTATTTACTCATAGAAAAATGTTCTTTAGAGGTATTATTGAAGAATTATTATTCTTCATTTCTGGAAAAACAGATACTAAATTACTTGAAGATAAAAAAGTTAATATCTGGAAAGGTAATACTTCTCGTGAATTTTTAGATTCACGTGGTTTACAACACTATAAAGAAGGTGATATGGGACCAGGATATCCATTTCAATTAAGAAATTGGAATGCAGAATATATTGACTGTAATACTAATTATGATGGTAAAGGATTTGATCAATTACAATATGTAATCGACTTAATTAAAAATGACCCAACGTCAAGAAGAATTTTATTTAATTACTGGAACCCATCTGAATTTAAAAAAACAGCTTTAATGCCTTGTCATATCCTATATCAATTTTATGTTAATACTGAAAAAGGTGAACTATCTTGTTCATTCTATCAGAGGTCATCAGATAGTGCCCTTGCTAAAAATTATAATACATGTTCTGCTGCTTTATTGGTTTTTATGTTGTGTAAGCTAACAAATTTAAAACCAGGAAAAATTATTCATAATATTGGTAATATACATGTATATATGAATCATATTGATGAAGTTAAAAAATTTATTAATAATAAACCATTAAATTTTCCAATTTTACATATTGAAGATCCTAATAATGAAATTAAAACTATTGATGACTTTAAATATGAAAATTTTAAAGTGTTATTATATAATTCATATGGTAAATATACATTACCTATGGCTGTTTAAATAATAATAATTTATTAAAATTTATAAATACATTAAATATTTTTTTTTATTATTATAATAATTATAATAATATATATATTATATTATGTTTACTTTACCAGCACAACCAGTAGCAGCAGCTAAAATACGTTCAGTATCAAAAAAATCAAAAAAATCTAAACGTAAGTCTAAGAAAGTTTCTAAGAAAGTTTCTAAGAAATCTAAGAAATCTAAAAAATCTAAAAAATCTAAAAAATCTAAATCTCGTCGTTAAACTTTATGATTTTAATTCTATATCTTGATAATTTAATTCAGTTGTTATAACTTTACTACCACGATCTTTGTATGTTTTTTTACGTTGATAAAATTGAAACTTGAGTGGAATTTTATTGTCAACTATATCTATAATCTCCCTATGTACATCTTGCCCTTCACCTAATCTAAATACACGTCCAACAATTTGTGTTGATTTACTTTTTCTTGGTGTTGATAATATCATTGCATTCATTTTAACTATTGATACACCTGTACTTGAATATTGATAAGTTGTAAATATAACTGTACTATGTTTTTTTGCTTGTGATATATCACTATCTGTACTTCCACCATATAATACAATACTTCTATCTTCTTCTGGTATAGATAATTCACAAACGTCTACAATTTGTTCACTTAATAAATCATATAATGTTATTAAATGATTTCTCCTTTCTGAAAATACAAATATATTTAAATTTTCTTTTGATAATTTTATAATACTATCTATAATTAATTGGTTTCTATATTTATCTTCAATTAATTGATTTATAATATGTGGTACATTCATCATATTATTTTTTGGATTTATTTCTACTTGTGTATACATTTCTGGTCCATTATATTTTATTACGTTAACTGTTGACTCAAATACTACATCATTCTTTACATAATTTTCAATTTCATTTACATCTAATACCTTTCCAATATTTAAATGCGATACCGCATCAAATGTATCTATTCTTTCATTAGGTGTTGCCGTCAATCCCAGCATATAGTCACACTGACATCTATTAAATATTTGTTTAAATGTATTTGAACAATATGTATGACTTTCATCAAATATTACTAATCCAAATTGATTATAATATTCTAATGGTGTCATTGTAGTTACTATCTTTTTTTTATCTATCTTTGTTTTAAATATAAATTCATCTAATACAGCACTATTAATAATACTTACCATTATATCCCCATCTTTCTTAGATGTTCCATAATATTCCCCAATTGTATTATTAGGAAAATATTGTTTTAATAGTTCTTTCCATTGTTTTAACATGAAAGTATTTGGGACGATAATTAATGTCTTCTTCTTTATTTTATTTATTATATCCATTGCTATATAAGATTTCCCAGAATTATGAGTCACAATAAAATCACCCATTAAATATTTATTATTACCATTTAGTTTAAATCCATAATAATTATCCTTTTCTAATTTTTCAACTTTAATACTAGAAACTAGTACATCCTTTGTTTGTTTTCTTGGTTTTGCTTTCTTTCTTGGGCATAATGTTGGAATTTCCTCTATACCTTTTCCAGATATGGTTATACTCCAAGCTGTTCCATATTTTTTTTCACCATTTTTTAAAACCCATGACGTTTTTTTAAATTGTTTATAACACGCAAACCCAAGGCTTCTACATAAGTATATAACATCATCTATTATTACTTCATTTTTCTGTGTAAAATTAAATACACCACTATGTAAACACCCATCAGAATCAAGTAGACCAGCTAATAATTTTAATTGGTTTTCCCTTGAATTACATTTATATATACTTGGAATATGTTTATTATTTAATAAATTTAATTCTCGTAATTTATTTAGAAAATAATTACTATTATGTCTACCTGGGCAATTTCCATTAATTCTATATGTATATGATTCTTTAAATTTTAAATAACATTTATATTGTTTTAAATTATTTGCAAAATAGTGTAAAATAGTTGAATCTTGTGAAGTTATTTCAGAAGATTTTGACGTCCCATCACCAATCCAATACCCAATCATATATGGGTCTAATGGTAATTCAATTTCTTTAAAATTAATTGGGACTTTGTAGCCATTTAAATATTTTTGCATACAAGTTGATAATTTTATATATTCTTTAACTGTAATCTCAACAAATCGATTATCATTAATATTATTTAAATAATCAACAGATAATTTATATATCTCTTCTTTATTTTTATTTTTATAAGAAAATGTTTTATCTTTAACTTTAATTAAATTATTATCAAAATATCTTATTGTATAATTTTGTTTATTAATTGAATCTACTATTATTTTTTTTTTACAGTATTTTAAACATAATATATGATTTTCATTAACAATATAAGATTCACCTTTAACATTAGTTATTTTATACATCATTTCTTCACCTCTACATAATTGTAAAACTTTACGTGGTGTTGAATCATCACCCATTAGTAACTCACCAATTTTAATATCTTGTACTTTTTTAATAGTACCATCAAACATTAAAATTTTCGTATCTTTAATATGACATCCTGCAGTTGCATGTAAAGTACACCCTGCATTTCCTTTTAATTTATTTTCTTCAGTAAATATATTTTCCATTATATATTTAACAACAATCTTTTGGTTTTTATTTGATTCTCCTATATATTTACATTCTATATCTTCACCTGGTTTTATCTTATTAGTTATACTATCAATTATACCACTTTCTAATAATTCAAAAGCTCCAAATCTTGGTAAAATAATATATTCTTTTTTACATATCTTAAATAATTTAACTTTTTGGATAAATTTAGTAATATGATTCTTATTACTTAATGTAAACTTATTTTTTATTGTATTTACTTTTTTTTCATTATATTTATTAATTATATCTTGTATCTTTATTTTTACTCCTAGTTTTTTTAAAACTCCATTAATTTCCATAATTAATGTTATACTTATATTATAATATTTATTTAAATATTATTTAAATTAAAAAATTGATTAGTTTATTATTAATATATATAATAAACTAATATGCTATATTTTCATTCAAGTAAAATTGCCAGTTTAACCAAGTATAATAAATATGTTTCTAATGATGAATATGTAAAATTATTTATTGATATTTTATATAAAAAGAAAGAAGAATTAAAAAAATATGATGAAGAACATAATAATTTTAAAGTATTATCTAATGAAGAACATTTAGATACTATTATTTTAAATAATATTAATGAAAATGATAAAAATGAGATTAAAAAATTAATTAATTTATCTGTTGAAAATAATGAAGATTTACATAATAAAACATCAGAATTAAAATTAGTTATTCACCAAAATAAAGATATTTGTGTAGAAACTAAAGAAAAAATGACTAAACAATTAAATAGTAAAATAAATTGTAATTATGGTATTAATACTGAAAATAAAGCAATTACTATCTATGAAGCTGAAACTAATAATAAAGTATATAATAATAATTTTAAGTTATATGTTCATAAATATACAAATTTTGCCATTTGTGGGAAAACTGATGGATTTGTTAAAATTAATGATAAAGAATATATATATGAAACTAAAAATAGAAAAAGTAGATTCTTTAATACTATTCCTATTTATGAAAAAATTCAATTATTAGCTTATACTGTATTATGTAAAAATAATAATATTATTTTTACTCAATGTATTAATGATAAAATTAATATTAAACAATTAGATAATTATATTGATGATGATCTTTGGGATAATATTATCTTAAAATTAAAACAATATGCTTTATTAATTAATAAATTACAAGAAAATAATGATTTTAGATCTTCTTTTATTACATTATCTAATGATCAACAAAAATTTGAGTTTTTACAAGAATATTTAGAATGGTTGTAAATATTATATAGTTTTAATTTATAAAAAACATAAAAACATAAATTTCATTTTTTACATTTCAAAATATTTTTTTTAACGATGAAAAAAAAATATTTTGATTGATTGGTAAAAAATATTTTTTTCAAAATTTTTAGATTTATATTTTTATTTTTTTATATTACTAATATAAAATAAATTATTTAAAAATAGATAATATATTTTTTAAGATTGTATATATACTATTATATTATCTTATCTACTTATTATATACAATCTTAAAAAATTATCTATTTTTAAATAATTATTTTTATAATATAATTATAATTTAAATATATACATATATTATAAGTATATAGAGCATAATACTTATCTATTTTTAAAACAAAAATTAAATTTTTATCCATATATAATATATAGTTTTAATTTTAGATAATGTGTATAATTGTGATAAATGTAATAAGAATTTAAGTTAAAACATCATTTAATTTCACATTTAAATAAGAAAATATCATGTGTTCGAATTATAAAATGTGATAATTGTATTATTGAATTTAAAACAATTCAAAATTTAAATAAACATCAAAATAGAAAGAATAAATGTAAAAAGGTAGATTTACTACAAGAGAATAATGAATTAAAAAAAGAAATTATAAAATTAAAGAATAATAATAATAATAATATTGAAGATAAAAATATTATATCAGATAAATAAGGTTATATATGTAGCATCTAATATTTGCTATGAAATACAAAAAATTCGAAAAATTGGGAGAACTATTAACATTGATACTCGTATTAATGGGTATAATACAGGATTATTACAAAAAGATAAATTTTCATATGTTTATACATTTCAAACTGATTATCCAATTGAATTAGAACAATTAATATTTAAAACATTAGAAAAATATAAAGTAGAAAATGAAATGTATAAATTAGAATTATCAAAAATTAAAACAATTATTGAACTATTAAATCAAAATATAATAAATGAAAAATATATAAGTCAAATATTATAATATTATAATATATCCAAACTTAAATAATTATTTACTATAATAAATAGTAATTTAATTTAAAAAAATAGAATAATATAATAGTATAAATATACTATTAATTATTTTTTTATCTAAAATTAATCTAAAAAATAATAATTATTGTAATGTTTATTTGTACTAAATGTAATAATAATTTTACTACTAAACAAAATTTAAATAAACATATAAATAAAAAAATCCCTTGTGATAGAATTATTAAATGTGATAACTGTTTAATTGTATTTAAAACTAAGCAAATATTAAATAAACATCAAAATCGAAAGAATAAATGCAAAAAGGTCGACCTACAAGTGAAGAATAAAGAGTTAACATATGAGAATACAATATTAAAACTAGAATTAGAGAATCAGAAATTAAAGAATAGCCAAATAATAAATAATAATATAACTAATAATAATAATTCAAATAATAATACATTTATATTAAATAATTTTGGAAATGAGAATTTAGAATTTATAACGAAGAAGTTTTTAACAGATAGTTTAAAGAATATAATAAATACTAGCTTACCATTAACAATAGAAAATAAGACACAATTAAAAGTAGATAAATTAAGTTATTATGGGTCAGATATAAATGATATAAATATATTTCGATTATTTATTAAACTAATATTCCGTAACGAGGATTACCCTGAAAATAAAACAATTAAATACGACGATGAGACGGATAGTTTTTATTATTATTCCAACGATGAATGGATAATAGTAGATGAAGAATCTAAAAATATATTAGTAGATAGAATATTTAAAAAGATACAACAGTTATTACTAGATAAACAACCATTAAAAGATGATAGAGATTTAAAAAAATTAGAAATTTATCTAGGTGAAGAATATAATATAAAAATAAATAAGATAAATGAAAAGGATTACGCATTATTACAAAATAGTAAATTTTATAAGAAGTTTTATAAAAATGTATTAAGTATAGAATATAAAGATAAAACGAAATTAGACAACCATGAAAATAATATAATTATTTAAAAATTGACAGGTGTACAACATTGTACAGCAAAACAATAGACATAGGAGTGGAAATAATACAATTAAAGAATATTAATATAACATTTGTGGATTATTTCCTTGAAATATGTAAAAATGATAATGATTTTATTATTGAATATAAAAAATTACAAGAATATAAAGTTATTAATAATATTGATACAAGTTATAATATTGAAAAGATGCTTAAAACAGTATAATTTAACAAAAGATAATGATTAACAGCTGTACAACGTTGTACAGGTTAGAGAAAACAACTGATAGGCAAAATAGAGGTATATATATTAAAAAAGAATATAAATTAACACAAACATCATTTAAACTATGTTTAATTCGTGCAAAAAAATTGATTTATTTTTTTTAATATTATATAATAAACTATAAATTTATAAACTAATAATAAAATGAATAATTTTACAACAATTGAAGAATATAACAATAATTTAATTAAAAATTTAAACAGAATTGAACTAATTGAATATTTTAAATATGTTCATCATAATTTTTATAAAAATATTAATGTAACATTTATGGATTATTTCCTTGAAATATGTAAAAATGATGATGATTTTATTATTGAACATAAAAAATTACAAGAATATAAAGTTATTAATAACATTGATACAAGTAATAAAATTGAAAGATGCTTAAAGCAGTATAATTTGACTGAAAATGTTGATTACTTGGTGTCCAACGTTGGACAGGTTAGAGAAACAACTGATGGACAAAATAGAGGTGAAATTATTAAAAAGGAATATAAATTAACACCAACAGCATTTAAACTATGTTTAATACGTGCAAAAAATTCTAAAATTTATGCTAATTATTATTTACTACTTGAAAAGGTGTTTAAGTATTATAATGATTATCAAATTGGTTATCAAGAATATTTATTATCACACAAAGATGAAAAGATTGATAGGTTAAATGAAAAGATTGATGAACAAAATAAAAAGATTGATGAATTATTAAATTATGGTAAAGATACAAAAGAGCAATTAAATATTATTCAAGAACAAAATGAAGAATTACTTGAAAATGTTGAAATTTTAGATAACTCAGTTGATGAATTATATACTAAAATTGATGATATTAAAGAAGATAAACATGAAAAGTGTGAAAATGAAAATAATAATCATTTCTTCTCTTTAATTAAACTTAATAAAGATGAATATAAAATCATTAATGGTACCGGAAGTTATAATGATAATGTAATTAAAAAAATATCAATTGAAGATACATTAATTACAAAAGAGTATACACCAAATGCTCGTACGTTATACTTAAGATTTAAAGAAATTATGAATAATGAATTAAAAGAAAAACTAGATGTAATTAAAAATAATAAAACATTAAAAAATAAGATTAAACTAAAGAAACAAATTAAAGAAAATGTTGAATTTTCAGTTAAATATTCTAAAATTTATTTAATTAAGGGTACAGAAGAAACATTAATTAATAAATTACTTGAAGTAAATAATAAAAGATATAATGTATTTGATAAACCATAAATATATAAAATAATATTTATTTTTTTTTATTATAATTGAAAAAATTGAAAATATATATTAAAAATATTATAATATATAAATATATAAAATGTCAAAAAATATTTGTAATATCTGTGCTGAACAATATAATAAAACAAAACGTTTTCCAGTAAAATGTAACTGTGAATTCGAATGTTGTAGAACATGTATAAAAACATATATACTTGATAAAAATGAAGAACCATCATGTATGTCATGTAATGAAGTATGGGACAGAAAGTTTATGTCAGATAACTTTGAAAGAACATTTATGAATAAAACATTTAAAATACATCGTGAGAATATTCTTATTGAACGTGAAATTAGTATGCTTCAAGCAACTCAACCATATGTAGAAAGAGAAATTAACATTGAAAAGATAAAAAAAGAAATATATAATATAAAAATTGAACATGAAAATAAAATGAAAGATTTATATGATACATTATATTATTATCAAGATAATGTAAACTCAATAGAAAGAAAGAAATTTATAAGAAAATGTCCAAATAATGTTTGTAAAGGATTTTTAAGTTCAGCATTAAAATGTGAATTATGTAACTGCTGGGCATGTTCTGAATGTAGAGAAATAAAAGGTTATACTACAGAAGAAAAGGATAAACATGAATGTAATAAAGAAATTTTAGAATCTATTAAATTTATGGAAAAGGATACTAAGGAATGTCCTGGCTGTTCAGCATTAATATTTAAAATTATGGGGTGTTCTTACATGTGGTGTACAGAGTGCCATACATCATTTAATTGGCGTACATTACGTATTGAAAGTGGTATAAATCATAATCCAGAATATTATGAATATTTAAGAAGAACTACTGGATCCGTTGAAAGGAATCCTAATGATATACAATGTGGGAGAGAAATTGATATACATTTCATACATTTTATAATGAATACATTTGAAAAAGATATAAAATTACCAGAAGGTTGGACAAAACATATCGATAGATATAATAGAATATATTATAAATATAAAGGTAAAGTATTATATAATCAAAAAAGGCCTGAAATATTTTTAATGAGTGAATTATGTAGAAATATAATTCATATTAATCATGTAGAAAAAGAAAAATTCAGAGTATTAGATAATTTAAATAAAAATTTACAATTAAGAATTGATTATATGAGAAATAAAATAAATAAAGAAGAATTTAAAGTAATTATTCAAAAAAAAGATAAAGATTATGATAAAAAAAAAGATATAATAAATATTTTAAATATGTATACAACATGTGCAACTGATATTTTATATAGATTAAATGATAACCCTTTATTTATTGAAGAAGTAACAAATGAATTATATGAATTAAAAAACTATACTAATGAATGCTTAGAAAGAGTAAGTAAAGTTTATAATTGTAAACAATATGAACTAAATGAATTATTTGTGTTTGTATAATTATAAATATTAAATATATTTAATATTATTTTTTTTTACCCTACGCTTATATACATTAATATCATCATTTACTTTAATACCCCATTGAATTTTAGTATTATTAGATGCATTTTTTAAAAAATTATTTAATGAATATATTCTATTATTAATATTTTCAGTTTTCATATTACCAAATAAATATTTTTTAGGTAACTTTGGTAATACATTTTTGGTATAACCTTTATCTTTAATTAATGTATAATATAATAATTCAAAATCACTATATCTTTTCCAACAATATATTTTATCATAATTAAAATTATTAATTTCTAATTTATATAAAACATAACTATGATTTAAATATTTTACAATTTTATAATCAACAATAATAGCACTTTTTAAACTAATTTCATCTGGAATTTCTAAATATTTTTTATTAGTATTATAAATAGTTTGTAAAGTATTTGTTTGTTGATCTAATATTAAATTTAATTTATCATAAATAACTTTTCCATTCATAACACCTATATGTATTGATGTATTTTATATTATATATAAAAATTATTTTTATATGAAAATAAAAAAATGTATAATATGTAACTTAATAGTTACATATTATTTTTGAAATCATCAACATGTACATTGCATGTATATGTTTTATCATTTAAATTATTATAAATTTGAATTTGGTAATTTGAATCAGTATTATCAAAATTATTAACAATATAATTATCATAATATAATTCAATATCTTTGTTATGTTTAACTAATTTATTAATCAATTTATATTTAATAAAATCATTTCGATAGCGAGAATATAAAAGTACACAATTTTTTTTAATATTATTACCAATCATATATTTCACAATATTATTATAGAAGAATACAATTTTTTCATTTTTTTCTCTTATTTCATTTGAAACAATAATAACATTATCATATTTTTCAACAATTTTATTTAATTGTTTATAAATGTTTGCAATATCACTTTTATAATTTTTTTGTAAAACATCATCAATAAATTTACATAAATCGATTAAGATTGTATTTTTGTTTAAATATAAATCATTACATAAATAATTCAAATATGTATTTAATTTAAAAATTCGTTTATCTTTTTTTTCATAGTTAATCATTTCAATTAAATCAGTTGGTAGAAAGTACATTTTAAAATTGATTTGTTTGTTATATAATAATTAACATTTAATAATCAATTTTTTTTTAAGTAAATAAAATTGAAAATTGATTTAAATAATAAATACATATAATAATATATATAAATAAAGTAAAAAATGAATAAATTATGTGAAACTAAAATTAAATTAATAAAATACATTAATAAAGGAAATCATTATAAATTAGATAAATATAATTATGATATGATGAAATTAATTATATTTATTGATAGTGAAGATATATCATATTTAGATATGTTAAATGATATTAGCATGGTTCCAATGATTACATCAGTTAATGATAAATTACAAAGATATGAAATATTATATACAGGTATTAATATTATTGATATTTTAGCATTACTATATGATGAGCCTGTATCAACAAATTATTATGATAAAGTATTAGATACATTATATGAACAATATTTACAATTATTATATAATGTATTAAATAATAGATTTAATAATGTTTTGACTTGTAAATTTAAAAAAACTTTGGAAGATGCAGTTATTCCAACAAAAAAATCTGCATCAGATGTTGCATATGATCTTACAATTATTAAAGAAGTAAAAAGAATTTCAAAAAGGACAGCATTATATGATACTGGTATTAGCATAACAGTACCATTAGGTTTTTATACAAAAATTCATGCAAGAAGTTCAATGGTAAAATCTGGGTATATGGTTTCCAACAATACTGGAATTATTGATTCTAATTATAATGGATCACTTTTAGTTGCATTAACTAAAATTGATGATGAGTTACCAGATTTAGAATTACCATTAAGATGTGCACAACTTGTACTTCAAAGACATTATCATTATTTATTAGAAGAAACTACTGAAGAATTTGAAGATACAATAAGAAATACTGATGGTGGTATTGTTAGAAGTGCTACATAAATTAAAATAAATTTTTATATTTATTCCAATTATTAATATTAATATTTTTTAATTGAACACTATCAGAAAATACAATATTAATATTAGTTTTTAAAATATTTATTTTACCAATAATAATATTATTTTTTTGAATATTGAGTTCATTATTTGATACTATATCAAAAATAATATTAATAGAAATTAAATCAGAAATAATTACTTGTAATATTTCATAAATATTTTTATTTTTTTTATAATTATTTAAAAATAAATATATATCGTCATTATTATTATTAGAAATAATAGAAGTTATATTATTAAATTCATAATTAATACTTTTTTGTAATAATAACATTTTACTATTATATTCATTATCAAATATAGTAAAGTGATGATATAATTCTAATATTTGTTTAGATATAGAATCATGTAATGTATAAATATTATTTTTAATTTTATTAATATAATCTTTCAAATAAGATAAATCATTAATGCTATTATTAATTTTTGTATATGAATTTTCAGTAAATTTATTTAGATACATTAATGTTAAATCATTTTTACATTCAGTATTAAAAATATTAATAAAAGATTTTAATAAAGTTATACCAATTTGTATATTATCTATATTATTATATGTATCTTGAATAAAAATTATAATATTATTTTTATTTTCTTTATTTTTATATATTTCCCATTCTATATTTTGTTTTTTTCCAACTATTTTACTACATACTGAAATAAATATAGCATAATTAATACCTGTTGATTCCATATCATTATTTAACTTATTAATCTCATTCTTATTTACAACTTCATTATAAGTTTTTACTTCTAGGATAACTCTTTCATTAATATCATTTAAATTTAAATGGAAATCACCAGCATGTGGGATATGTGAAGTATCTATTATATCATAATTAGGATATACTTTATTTATATAATCATAAATAATATTTTCACCAAAATTACCTTTTATAATTGGTTTATTAAAATTTTTAGTAATTTCAGCTATATGTAAATTAATATTATTAATTATTGGATTATTATTAATAATATCATTTATTTTTGTATCATATTCTATTTCATTTCTTTTTTTATAATAATTGAACCCAAGTTGTACAATTTCATTATAAAATAAATTAATATTATTAATATTATTTTCTTTAATATAATTTTCTAAATCATTTTGTAATTTTAGATCAATAATAAAATCATCCATATTTTATGAATATTATAATTAAATATTATATATTGTTTAATTAAAAATAATATATAATATATATTACATAATAAAATGGAAGATATTAGAGAAAAAAAAATAGTTAATATATTAAGCTTTGATGGTGGTGGTATACGTGGTTTATTATCAGCTAAAATTGCATCATATATAGAAAATAATTTAAGTGGTAATTTTTGTGATCATTTTGATATTATATCAGGTACATCAACTGGTGGTATAATAGCATTGGGTTTAAATATTCCAACTAGTTTAGGTAGACCAAAGTACACAGCAGAAAAATTAATTGATATATATAGAGAAAATGGAAAACATATATTTTCAAGATCATTTAGCCAGCGATTTTCATCAGGTTTCGGGCTATTAGGATCAAAATATTCATCTGAAGGTATTAGTGATGTTGTATATAAATATTTTAATAATATAAATATGTCAGAAAGTATTTCAAACACGTTAATAACATCATATGGTATTGAAGGTGATTGTCCAGTATATTTTAAAAGTAGTAATGCTATTAATAAACAAGAATATTGGGATTATCCAATGTATAAAATAGCGCAAGCTACTGGTGCTGCTCCAACATTTTTTCCACCAGTTGAATTAAAAAATCAAAAGGGAGAAAGACATTTATTAGTTGATGGTGGAATAGTTAGAAATAATCCATCTCAATCAGCTTTAGCATATTCTAAAGAATTATATCCATATGCTGAAGAATACCATATATTATCAATTGGTACTGGAAGGACAACTACAGTTACAAATTCAACACCAGGTGGTATACTAAATTGGGCTAGTAATATATTAGAATATATTATGGATGGGTCAAGTCAATCAACTGATTTTGAATTAAGACATGCATTTGATGCTATGAAAAAAAATGAAAAATCAGAAAAATCAACATACTATAGACTACAACCTGAGATATTACAAAAAGATAGTACTATGGATAAATATTCTAGTAGACATCTAACAAAATTAGAAAATTATGCAGATAATTATATTCACAATAATAGAGAATATTTAAACAAAATTATTGATGAATATAATGAAAGATATAATAATAGATCTATTCTATAAATTTATATATTAAAAAAAATAAAATTTTATTTTTTTTTGAACTATAGTTTATAATTTTATAATTCATAGATACGAGCACGGGTAATCGAAACCCGAATTTTCCCTTATAAGAAGAATATGATAACCATTTCATTATACTCGTACTTATATATTAATATATATTTAGATTAAAATTGAATTTATAATTTATAAATTAATATTATAATGGAAATAACAAACTATAATTTAAATACAGGTCAAGCTAATGATAATAATAAATATAAAGGTTTAATAATAATATTACAATATATTATAGTAATATTTTTGTCAATTGCATATATTTCATATATGGTATATATTTTAATGTAATATAATAGAAAATAATTTTATTTTTTTTATATTTGTTAAAATATAATGGATTTAATAAATTATAAAATAAAATTACCATTAGAATTATTAGATATAATAGATTCATATAATAAAGAAAATATAATAGGACAACGTAAAGTATGTCAATTTTATATATATGATAATATTGATGGATATTACGATTATCAAAAAATATGTACATCTTGTTATTATAATGATATAAATAACTGTCAACATTATGATATATTAAATAATCATTTTATTAATGAAACAGTAGGTAATATATCAATTATGGATATTGATTATGAGTATTTTCAAAATAATCATAGAATAAATAATATTTTATTTTATAAATATTTACCTTATTATAAATTTAAACAATTAAAACATTATAATATGATAGATATTATTGAAAACCATTATGGTAAACTACAATTTTTTATTTAAATAAAAAATAAAATTACAATATTTAAATAAGTTCATTAAATACTTCTTCAAATTTTTCAATAGATAGCCATGTTTTTTTTACTACTAATTTTTCATATACTTCATTTTTATATTTATTATAGTCTTCTTTATTTACTTGATTAAATTTTTGATATTCAAATAATTTAGACATAATATTATATGCAATTAATGCTAACTCTTTTATTTCAAATCCTTGAATAGCATAATTTTTCTTATCATGTGAAATACTCATTTTATATGATGTTTTATTAAATGATACACCAACAGTTTCATCATTTTTCATTATTGTATTCTGAGCACTTTGACTTCTTGTTTGTTTTTTTAGATTTACTTTGCGATTATCTAAAGTATTATTATTAATAAAATTAATTACTTCATTACTTTTCATAGTTTTACCGTCTTCTCCTGTAATATAATGATGCATTCTTTTACTTTTTCCATTAATACAAGAATTGACATATTTTCCACCACTAATACTCCAGTTATATTTATTTAAGTCGAGCCATAATTCATCATCAACTAAAGCATATACTGTTTTATCTTTATTTTTTACTGAAATTATTGCAATACCATCATCATTTCTTTTAATCTCTTGATTTTCAAATTTTTCCTGTTCTGTTAATTTAAGTTCTTCAAGTTCTTTATTTAAATTTTCAAGTTCAATAATAGCTTCTTCAAGTGTTTCTTTTCTTAGCGTTAAATATCTTTTTTTATTATATGTTCTTGATGCTTGATATTTATTATCAACAAATTTAATATTTAATGGAAGATCTCTTTCTACCTTTTTTGGTAAAATATCTTCTAATGTTAATTTTTGTCTCTTTATTGTACTATATTTAATTAATCCATTAGTTTTTGCATTTTCTCCATAAATTAAAAATGCAGCAATATCATATTGTTTTGCTGCATCAAGTGTATTATCAAAGTTACCAAGATGAATTCTTTTTGAATTATTGTTTATATATCCTTGGAATTTATTATATCTAGTTGGTTTAACTCCAATATATTTACAAATATCAGTAGTTTTATCATTATTTCTATTTTGGGCATTTTGGGAAATTGTACAATATCTTAGATTATCTTTAGTATTATTTAACCCATTACCGTCAATATGATCAATTGTAATATTTTTATCTTCATTTTTTTTTAATATTAAATGATGAAGTCTTCCTTTTGGTTTAGAACATATAGCATACTTTTTATTATCACTTATAAATAAATGAAAACTTAATTTTGATAACTCATCATAATCTTCATCATCAACTGTAGTATATTCTACGATTTCTTTATTTTTATTTTTTAGTGGGATTTGTTTTACCATTATTATATTATATTATCTTTATATATTAAGTAAAAAAATAATCAATTTTATATTATAGTGAACTTTTATTATACAATCCAATTGAACTGACAGAATGTGCAAGTAAGTGAGTAATTGCTACCCTCGTCAAGGCTGCGTAATTGAACTTGTTCAATAGTAACACTTTTTTTCTTACAATTTCTGCAAGTATAAAGATTACTTTTCTTGAAAACAAGTTTTTGATTACTACGAACAGTTAATTTATTAATAATATTGATAGATTTTTCAGGACATAATACAGCAGATGATAATAACGCAATATTATCAATATTAATTTTATTATTAATAATTTGTTTAATTAGATAATCGCTATTAACTTCAGAGTCAATATCTAAATTTTTGGTAACTTTATTAGTATATAATCTATATAAGTATTCAAATTTATTATTATCCCATGATTTAATATACATTAATTCATTACTTTTATTAATAGTTTGATTGTAACATGATAATTCAATTCTAATAATAATATCTTTAATTTGTTCATAATTCAAAGTATCATAAATATTATCATATTTATATAATAAATCACTAATTAATAATAATATACTTCTTCTCAATTTATTATATAATTCATCTTTATATAATTCAATAGGAATTACAAATTTTAATTTATTATTTAATTTATTTTTAATTAAATCTAAACTTCCCATTATTAAATTAATTATATATATATATAATTATTACTTATTTAAATCAATTTTAAATTTTTAATATATAATTATAATCATTTCTTTTTAATATATTATTTTTTATTATTTATTTATATATAATATAGAAATAATAAAAAGTATGTATGGATAGAGATAATAAAACAGGTATACCATTATATTCATTTATACAAGTTGGCCAAGCATTATTAGATCAACAAAGTAAACAAAAAGAAAACAAAAAAAATAAAATAGAAAGTAATATAGTAATAGTTAATAATTATAAAAATAGTATAGAAAAGGTTAATAATAATATTTTTATAAATAGTAATAAAAAAAAACAAAATAATAATATTATTATAACGACTGATTCGACTTTAAATTATATAGAAGATTTATCATCTAGTTTAATCTTTAGTAATGAAAATATAAAAAATAAAAATATAAATAATATACAAATTAATGATAAAATTATAACAAATTATTTTAATAGAGCACAATCTTATGAAAATATAATAAAAAAATCTGATATAGTTACAACTAGATTAAATGGATTACAAATGTTATTTGCATTAAGTACATATTATGATAGTGATAGTTCAATTAGTAGAAGTAATTCTAGTAATTCTATAGATAGTGATACATAAAAAAAATTGATTTTTTTTTATGTATAATAATATAAACAACTAATTATCATAAAATATAATCACAAATCTTATAAAAAACTTTATTAAAAATCTATATTATAAACATGTCATTTAAATCAATTTTTGAATCAAAAAAAAGTCATTTTGAATATATTATTTCAATTATGAAAACAAATGATATTCAAATTAAAGATTTAACGGAGTATTTATTATACCAAAATAATAATAAAAATATTCTTGAAAATCCATTTAAAAAAATGGAAGTTCAAGATATTAAATTTGGTGAAATTGATTTAAAAGAAGAAGAAATAGAAGAAGAAATGGAAGAAGTTATGGAAGAAATTGAGAAAGAAAAAGGACCATTTAATAAAATCACAAAAATTACAACAGAAGATACTATTAAAAAAAGTAAAACTATTTTTGGTAATTTTAAAGGAAAAAGTTGGGCTGATGATGATTCTGATAATGAAGATATAATTAATATTAAAGTTAAACCATCAAGTAGAGAAAATTATGATGAAGATAAAAATGTAAGTTATCTAGAAAAGTTAAATTCTAATATTGTTGAAGATCAAGAATTTACTAAAGTTGGTAAAAAAGTTAAACAAAATACAAAAAAATATACAAAACCAAAATTTACAAAAACAAACAAATATAAAAGTAAGTTAACTGAAGATATTATTAACAATCGATGTAATATTAATTCAGTAACTGAATATATTGATTGTTTAAAAAATAATATGAAACCATGTAAATTTGGTTATAAATGCACAAAAAAAAATTGTAACTTTGCTCATATTAATACAGATGCTGAATGTGATTATACATATACAGGGGTATTATGTCCAGATGTAAGATCATGTAACAAAATACATCAAAAAAGATGTATTTATGATATGGATTGTAATAATAACTATTGTAGTTTCAAACATAGTAGTGATATGCCTACAGCTGAAACACAACAAGCATATATTGATTCTATGGCAAACTATGAAAATATTGTTATGAAAAATTATAATAAACGAGATGAAGTAAATGGATATGAAGAAGAAGTTGCATAATAATATATACAAATAAAAAAAATATATTTTATTTTTTTTTTATTTAAATATATAATTTTAATATAAATATAATAATTATGGAAGAAAAGAAAAATATATTAGAAATTATATTAGAAGATTATTTTTATAAAAATAAATATTTAAAAGAAGAAAATAAAAAATTAGAAATTAAAAATAAATATTTAGAAGAAGAAAATGAAAAATTAAAAATTAAATATAAAAAAATACAAAATACATATGAAGTTGATGATATTCATATAATACAAAATAATTTAATACATGAATTATAAAAAAATTATATAAATTAAAAATATAATTTATATTTTTTTTAAATAATAAATATAGTAATATATATATAATAATATTTATTTATATAATAAAATGAATAATTTATTTGATTATAATGCTAAAAAAAATTATTTAACTACTGATTTAAAATTAGAGAAATTAGTATTTTCAGATCAATTAAAAAGTGAAGAAAATATAAATCAATTAGTACGTATATTCATTACAGAATTAAGATTTAATACAACAGATACAAAAAAAGTAAAAGAATTAATAAAAAAATATATTGATATATGGATTGGATTAGGTAAATTTAAAAGAATTGATAATGATATGAAACAAATAAATGATTATTCATATAAATATGAAATGATTAGAGAATATAATAAAAAATTTTATGATGTATTTAATCAAAATATAATAGATGGTTTAAAAGAAAGTAAATCATATTTAAATGATTTCAATCCATATAGGGCAACATTACAAAATAAAAAAATTAATGATTTTACAGTAGATGATTATAAGAATTTATATGTACAAACTGATGAAAATTTAATATTTGACTTTAGTAGAAGAAAATCACTAAAAAATAATAATGAAAATATTCCAATTTATAGAGCCCAGTTACATAAAAGACAATATGATAAAGAAGATATTGGTTCATTATATGTTGGTGAAGAAAGAAAAAATTTAGAATATAAAAGATATCCAATAGAAGGTGAACTATTTGGTAAATTAAAGTAAAAATAATAAATCTTTATTTAAGATAAATAAGTAATAAAATTACTATAATATGGTTTATCAGAATAATTATAATTATAAGATTCTATAATAAAATCTTTTAAATATTTGGGTGATTCGATAAAGGTAGTAGATTCTATAATATTCTTTTTTGCTAATAAAATACTTTTAGGTGATTTTTTAGTTGACCAAGGTAATTTACCATTATATAAATATAATAATATATAACCAATAGATTGTATATCACCAACTCTATCAGATGATCTACAACTATTACAATAAATGCTAGAAAACATATCTGTACCAGTTGTATTATTTAACTTTTTTTGTTCAATATGTATACCTTTAATATCAATATATTTTTCACATAATTGAAAATTATTATAAATAATAATTTCTGTATTTGTATTTTTAAATATTAAATTATTTAAATTAAAATTAATATAAATATAACCTTTATTATGTAATTCTTTAATTGTATTTATAAGTTGAATACCATAACTTTTAATTTGATTTTCATTAAATATTTTTAATCTATTAATTCTATCATTTAATGAATCTGAATAATATTCCATAATTAATAATACAATATAATATATTTCATCATTTATAGATAAATAACTAGCTTTAATATCATAAAGTTTAACTACATTAGAATTATTAGTAAAATGTTTAGATAATATCATATATTCCCAAAATAGTAAATCTCTATATCGTTTTAATATTTGAGAATTATTTTTTTTATGATATAATAATTTCATTATATACTGTTTATTACTGTCTGTATTAGTAACTAAATAATAATCACCGAGTGTATTATTGTTTATACAATTGTTAATTTTGAAATTAATTTTACTTTCAATAATATTTTTAATATAAATAAATTCATTATCAATAATATTATCTACTTTAATTACATTTATATTTTTTTCACTATTAGTTACTTCATTTAAATTATTATCTTTTTTTGATATTTTTTTAAAATGAATACCACAATAATAATTATCATCAATATTAAACTTACCTGGTTTATTACATATATCACCTGATTTTTTTTTTGATATACATAAATTATGTGATGCCATAATTAATTTTTTTATATACTTATATATTATATTAATTTAAAATCAATTTTTATAATAAGTAAAAAAAAATAAATTATTTAATTAATTTAAATTATTATAAAAATCAATAACTTTAGGATTACATTTAAAAGAATTTATATGTAAATCTAATAAAGTAATATTTTTTAATGATTTTCCACGACTAAGTGCAACATATGCCATACCATAACCAAAAATATCTTTACCTAAATCCATTTTTACATAGTCGATAGAAATTCCTTGACTTTTATAAATAGTAATAGCATATGCCAATTTTAAAGGAATATAAGAATAAGTAATATCAGTATCAAATTCATCAGTACATTCAAAATAAGAAATAATATGTTTCTTATTATCAATAGTTTTAATATAAATATAAGGGAAATTAATTTCTTCAATTACACATCTTGTTCCATTAACTAATTTATTAGGAATATCTATATTATTAGTAATCATAACTTGTAAACCCTTACATAAATTAATATAAGGTTTACTTAATTTATTAATATATTTTTTAATTTTATTATTACACTTATCATATTTATATTCGAATTTATATTCTATATTATTTTTTACAACTTTATTATATTCATTTTCATTAATTCTATCAACATTAACATTTTTAGAATATAAAATAGTTGGTTTAACATCTGTATCTAATTTATTACCAATTAATAAACTTAATTTATTATATAATTCTTCAGTTAAAGGATTAAATCTCAAATATGATAAAATTTTTTGAAATTCTATATCATATTGTTGTCTCATTTGTTTATCTAAAATAATAGTATTTAAATTTAATTTATTCCAAACTTTAGATTCAAAACAATAAGTATTATTAATAGGTGCTAATTGACACATATCACCAATAAATATAACTTGAATATTTCCAAATGGTTTTTTAACTTCCATAATTAAACTAAGTAATTTAGAAATTTTACTAAATAATATATTATCAATCATAGAAATTTCATCTATGATTAATACTTTTAATTTTTTAATTTTTTTTAAATAAGATGAATTTTTAGATTTCAATAATTCATATAATTCATTAGCTGTTTTTTTAGCTAATCCTATTTTTAAAAATGAATGTATTGTAGTACCACCAATTAAAGTTGCTGATACACCAGTAGAACCAGTAACACCAATATTAATTTTATTATTATTAAAATATTTAATAATTTTTTTAGTAAGATGTGTTTTTCCACAATTATGTGTAATAATGAAATTATCCATAAAGTATCTATGATTTCCAGTTATTGTAAAACCATAATATTTACCTTCTTCCATCTTTTCTACTTTAATTCCAAATACTAATACATCTTTTATTTGTTTTCTTGGTTCTACTTTCTTTCTTGGGCATAATACTGGGATTTCTTCTAGTCCTTCTCCTGAAATATTGATCCTCCAAGCTGTTCCATAATTTTTAACTTCTTTATATATCCATGATGTCTTCTTTAATTTCTTATAACAAGCAAATCCAAGACTTCTACATAAATATATAACATCATTAATAACTACTTCATTCTTTTGTGTAAATTCATAACATTTTCCTTTTTTATCATAACACCCATCAGAATCAATTAAACCAGCTAATAATTTTAATTGATTTTTTCTTGAATTACATTTATATATATGTGGAATATGTTTATTATTTATTAAATTTAATTCTTTAAGTGTTTGTAAAAATAAATTATTATTATATTCAACACCATTAATTCTATAATCATATTTACTTTGATATTGTAAATAACAATTATATTGTTTTAAATTATTTGCAAAATAATGTATAATTGGTGAACCTTGTGATGTTATTATAGATGTATTTTTACTACCATCACCTAACTAATAACCAATCATATATGGATCTAACGGTAGTTCATTTTCTTTAAATATTACTTTATCTTTATAACCATTTAAATATTGTTGCATATATGTAGATAAATTTAAATACTTTTTTACAGAAATATCTATTTTTAATTCTTCTTTAATAGTATTTAAATATTCTGTTGCTTGTTTATATATATCATCTTTATCTTT
>Ga0224510_10000452_pt1 | contig 31521 bp, 27 predicted proteins | sample SF_May12_sed_USG_FD_170161 | JGI IMG/M metagenome (GOLD analysis project Ga0224510, IMG submission 170161) | Sediment microbial communities from San Francisco Bay, California, United States - SF_May12_sed_USGS_4_1 | ecosystem: Environmental > Aquatic > Marine > Sediment | place: USA: California... | reverse complement strand
GTCGTCGAGCTGTTGAGACGCAGCGGCAGAGGGCACTGACGGTGTCGACTTCCCTTTCACGATCGCTTGCCCACAACTACATCGGCGGCGAGTGGCGCGACAGCGCAAGCGGCGAGACGTACGCGAAGCACAATCCGTGGCGGCCGTCACAGGTCACGGGCGTGTACCCGGCTTCCGACGCCGGCGATGCCGAGGCCGCGATCGCGGCCGCGCGCGAAGCCTTCCCTGCGTGGGCGGCGCTCCCGGCACCTGCGCGCGCAGCGTTCTTCATGAAGGCCGCGACGGCAATCGAGGCTCGCGCCGAGCAGATCGCTCAGGACATGACCGCCGAGATGGGCAAGCCGCTGCGCGAGGCGCGGATGGAGACGCTTCGAGCGGCCGTCATCCTCCGCTACGCGGCCGGCGAGTCGTTCAGGCCTGCTGGCGAGATGTACGAGCCGTCGGTGGCGAATCAGCGCCTCTACACACTGCGGCGCCCACTCGGAGTCGTCGGGCTGATCACGCCCTGGAACTTCCCCATCGCGATTCCCGTGTGGAAGCTCGCTCCAGCGCTCATCTACGGGAACACGGTCGTGCTCAAGCTGGGCTACGAAGCACCTCGAACAGGGCTCCACATCGCCGAGTGCTTCGCCGAGGCGGGATTGCCGGCGGGCGTTTTGAACGTGCTGACGGGTGCCGGGTCGAAGGTCGGAGCCGAGATCGTGTCGAACCGGGGCGTCCGCGCGATCTCGTTCACCGGCTCGGTTCCGGTCGGGCGCGCAGTGCGCGAGGAGGCGACTGCGCGCGACTGCCGAGTCCAGCTCGAGCTCGGGGGCCACAACCCGTTGATCGTGGCGGCCGACGCCGAGCTCGACCGCGCAGTCGAGGCGACGTACGCGGGCGCGTTCTGGTCGGCAGGCCAGAAGTGCACCGCGACACGGCGCATCCTTGTTCAGGACAGCGTGTACGACGAGTTCCGCGAGAAGCTCTTGGCGCGTGTCACCGCGGGAAAGGTCGGAGACCCAGCCGATCCGGACACCGAGGTCGGCCCCGTGGTCAACGAAGGCGCAATGGACGAGATCCTGAGTGCAGTGGAGCGCGGGCGAGCGCAGGGAGGCACGGTGATAGCGGGCGGCGAGCGAGCCGATACCGACGGGTACCTCATCGCTCCGACGGTGTTCGAAGGTCTCGCTGACGATGCCGAGCTCTCGTGCGAAGAGGTCTTCGGCCCGGTGACGTCGCTCTACCAGTACCACACGCTCGACGAGGCGATCGAGCGTGCGAATGCCGTGCCTTTCGGACTGTCGGCCGCGATCTTCACCCGGGATCTCCATGCCGTGCAGCGCTTCACGAGCGAGATCGGAGCCGGGATCATCCACGTGAACTCGCAGACCGCAGGTGCCGACGTGCACGTTCCCTTCGGCGGCATCAAAGGCTCCGGGTGGGGCCCGCACGAGCAGGGACGAGCCGCGATCGAGTTCTACACCGAGATGGTCACGGTGTACCAGGACGCGCCGCTTGCCTGAGATCTGGCGGATCGCCCACTCCCGCCTCGGCGAGTGCGCTCTCGCGACGGCGAAAGACAAGACCGCGTGAGCTCGACCTCTTCGCCGGCGTGCGCTGCTCGGGGAGCTCTCACTGGAAGCGGAGAAAGAGGTCGTCGGGGTCTGAAGCGATGACCGCAGCCCTGGGACCGGTGGTCTGATCGGACAGGCGACGAAAGAGCCTGCCGGGCGTCGGCGGCGCCGATCAAGCCTCCCTCGCCCCGCGCCTGGCGACCTGATCGCAGGTCTGAGCGTCGCGCTCGTCCTCATTCCTCAGTCGCTCGCGTACGCCCAGCTCGCTGGCATGCCGGCCTACCGCGGGCTTTACGCGGCGGCCTTACCCACTATCGCCGCGGCGCTCTTCGCCTCGTCTCCGTATCTGCAGACAGGCCCCGTGGCGCTTACCAGTCTGCTCGCTTTCGGCGTGCTCTCGGCACTCGCAACGCCGGGAACCGACGAGTACATCGAGCTCGGAATTCTTCTCGCGCTCATGGTGGGGGTCGTGCGGTTGAGCGTAGGCCTCTTGCGCGCCGGCGTCATCGCGTACTTGATCTCGAAGCCGCTCCTCATCGGGTTCATGCCAGCGGCGGCGATCCTTATCGTCGCAACTCAACTCCCCGCGGCGCTCGGATCAACTCAGAGCGGTGACGGGATCCTCACGGATGCCGTCTGGACGCTCACGCACCCTGGGTCATGGACGACGACGGCGGTGCTCCTCTCGGCGGCAGTGCTCGCCCTCATGTTGGGCGGGTGGCGGATCCATAAAGTGTTCCCGTCGGTGCTGATCGCCGTTGCACTGGGAGTTGCGTACAGCGTGCTCACCGACTACGAGGGGGCGACAGTCGGTTCCATTCCGGGAGGCTTTCCGTCCGTAATCGTCGACCTGCCTTGGGGAGATGTGCCGTCTCTCGTCGTCGCGGCGATCGTGATCGCGCTCGTCGGTTTCGTCGAACCGTCGTCGATCGCACGGACGTTCGCAGCACAGGAACGACAGCCGTGGGATCCTGACCGAGAGTTCTTGGGCCAGGGGGCGGCGAACATCGCCGCGGGGCTGACGGGCGGCTTCCCGGTCGGAGGATCGTTCTCGCGCAGTGCGTTGAACCGCACAGCGGGCGCGAAGACGCGCTGGAGCGGCGCCATTACCGGCGCGGCCGTGCTCATCTTTCTGCCCTTTTCCGGCTTCCTCTCCTCATTGCCTACGGCGGTGCTCGCGGCGATCGTGATCGGTTCGGTTGCCGGCCTCGTTCGCCCGCTTCCGATCCTTCGTCTCGCGCGGTTTTCTCGCCCGCAATTCGTCGTCGCGGGGGCTACATTCGTTCTAACCTTGGCACTCGCTCCGCGGGTTGACAAAGCCGTGGTCATCGGCATCGGGCTCGCTGTGGCGACGCATCTCTGGCGCGAACTCTCGCTGGAGGTCCCGAGCTGGACGGAGGCCGGAACCCTCCACCTCAGGCCACGCGGAGTACTCTGGTTCGGGAGCGCGGCACGCCTGGAAGATAGGTTCGTCGAACTCCTGGGCGCCCATCCGGAAACGAGCGAGCTCGTCATTCACCTGGACGGGGTAGGGCGAATCGACACGACAGCCGCTCTCTCTTTGCGGTCGCTCGTCGGAGATGCTCGAACGGCCGGGCTCACGGTCGAATTTGCGGACGTCCGTCCTCGCTGGCGACGACTCGTGACTGGCGTGATCGAGCAGGAGCACGACCCAATCGGAACGTGAGGCCATGTGGGGGTGTTCCTCAACGCCGATGACGTGCACCTGACGAGCCCAAGTGTTCGCTCTGAAGTTTCCCGCGACCCCACTTGGCGATGATCCAACGCACCTGTCGACCGCCCCCAACGTAAGCTCCTGACCGTGCACCTGAGCACCGATCTGTCTTGAGTGCTGGGTTTGCGGCCTGTTGGAGGGGAGCAGAACGACGACCGGAGGAATCTACATCGTTCAGCAGTCGACCGGAAGGTGCTGGAGGAGAGGGTGAACGGGCACACGCGAGGCGGGAGTAGGCTTGTCGCGGCCGCCGCCGTTGCGATCGGCCTCGGCACCTTCGCACTCTCGGAGACCGTCCTTCCCGGAGAGGTCCCCGCGGTGACAGTCGCGCTCGTCGCTGGCCTGGCGCTTGGCTCGCTTGTCGCGCTCGATCCTGCCGCGGCCTCATCGATCGTCAAGCGCGGTCTTCCAGTCGCGATCGTCCTGATCGGGCTGCGTGTCTCGCTCGGACAGATCAGGGAGCTCGGTTTCGAGACACTCGCCCTCGTGGTCGCCGGGCTCGTCGTCGGGCTCGGGGTCGCGCTTGGGGTAGCGCGGCTTGCCAGTGTGCCGCGCCGGCTGGGAACGCTGCTCGCGCTGGGAACTGCCGTATGCGGAAACACCGCGATCGTCTCCGTTGCCCCGATCATCCGCGCCCGCCGCGAGGAGATTGCCTACGCGGTGGCGACGATCACCGTGTTCGGAACCGCGGCGGTGCTCGTATTCCCGCCGCTCGGGCACACACTCGGGCTGGACGACACCCAATTCGGCATCTGGGCGGGCATCGGCGTGAACGACACGTCGCAGGTCGTGGCCACGGGATTCGCGTACTCCGACACCGCCGGCGAGACAGCGACGATCGTGAAGCTCGTCCGCAACGCGTTCCTCGGCGTGATCCTCGTCGGCGTAGCGCTCCTGTCACCCGACGCCGAAGCTCCCCAGCGGACAGGGACGCGCATCAGACTCGGCCTCGGAATCCCGTGGTTCGTCTGGGGCTTTCTCGCTGCAGCGATCCTCGGGTCGCTGGGCGTTCTGCCGGGCAGACTCGTGAGCGCTTCCGAGAGCATGGCCAGGGCGCTCGTGCTCGTCGTCATGGCTGCAGTTGGGCTCTCGACAAGACCCAAGGCGATGACAACCGCCGGAATCCGCCCGTTTGTCGTGGGCCTCGCGGCGATGGCATCACTCTCCGCCGTCGCGCTGATCGCGGTGCTAGCTGGCGTCGGCTCGTAGGCCTCCTCGCCCCGCCTCGCCGGCGGGCGGACATTACTCTGGGCTACTTTTCGAGTCCTACGCACGGGCCGACTGCTCCCAACGTTGGCCCCTGACCGTGCACAAGCAACGCACCTGTCGACCGCCCCCCCGGTTCGTTCACTTCGGTGAGCATCTAGTCACCGCACGAAGTTGAGCAATTCCAAATTTGGGCAGGAGCTGGCACGCTACAGCCGGGACTCAAGAGTTAGGCTGATTGTGTGGCGAGCCAGCCGATTGACCCGCGTGTTGACATCGGTCACGTCCATCTCAAGGTCGCCGATATCGAGCGGTCGCTCGAGTTCTGGTGCGAGGTTCTTGGATTCGAACTGCAACAGCGGATGGGTGATCAGGCAGCCTTCATCTCGGCAGGTGGTTACCACCATCACATTGGCCTCAACACGTGGGAGAGCCGCGGCGGATCGCCCCCTCCTCCTGGCACGACGGGGCTTTTCCATGTAGCGATCCGCTATCCGACGAGGGCGACCCTCGCTGATGCCCTCCGGCGCGTGACGGACGCGGGGATCCGCCTGCAAGGAGCATCAGACCATGGGGTGAGTGAAGCCCTGTATCTGAGTGATCCGGATTCGAACGGCGTCGAGCTGTACTGGGATCGACCTAAGGAGGAGTGGCCTCGCGAAGCCGATGGGCGTGTCGCGATGTTCACGGCGCCCCTCGATCTCGAATCACTGCTCGCCGAGCTCGAACCCAGCTGATTACGCCGCTCGCATAGACGGCACCGGTTGGAGCGCTTGTCCGCCGCGAAGGATGATCTCTGTCCGTTCCTCGATCGGCTTGTGCGTCGCCGGCTTTCGCCCGTCGGAGCGGATGAGCACCACTTTCTCGAGAAGCCCGTGCAGGAGCTGCCGTTTCTCCGGCGTCGAGAGCTCGGGCATGCTTCCAAGAGATCGCCGGAGAGGAGCTCGTCGGCGACGACCGTCTGCGCGCGCAGGGCTGAAAGACGCTCGCGTGCCTTGTCGAGTGTCTCCTGCCGTGCCCGAACACCCTGCCCGAAGGTTGCCGCCCCGATCGCAGATACGAGGTCGGTCTCGAGGTAGAGCGCGAGCTCGTGCTCGGCTGCCTCAGCGTCGCGCTGAGCATCCTCGATCTGTTGCGACGCATGCACGGCTTGCGCGAGGAGTCCATGTTCGTCCGTTAGTGCCGCCAGAACCTGCGCCTCGACGTAGTCATCGAGATAGCTCGCACGGATCGTCGCTCGCTCGGGGCACATGCCCTTGGCGGAGCGTCCCTTGCAGTAGTAGGCCGGGAATGACTCTCCTGTGTGGGGATTCTTGTTGCCCGCGATCTTGAGCGTGAATCCACAACCTGCACAGCGGACGAGTCCACCCAGAAGCGCCTTCGAGGCAACGCTCCCATCGTGAGGTTTGAAGAGTGTCGCGACTGCTTGGGCGGCGTCGAACTCGGCCTGGGTGACGATCGGCTCGTGACCATCGGGATTGACGACTGAGCCGCTTCTCGCCTCGCCCAAATAAACGCGATTGAGGAGGAGGGTGCGGGTCCCGTTGACAGACCACGCAGCGCTTCCCCTGAACGAGCGAACGCCGTTCTCCGTTAGGAAATCGGCGAGCTGGCTCCACGAGGCCCCAAGTGCACGTTTGCGAAAGGCTTCCGCAATCACGCTTGCATCAGGTTCGGAGCGAACCAGTCCCTTCTTCTTCTCACGGGTGTATCCGGCCGGTGGATTTGCCGAGATGTGTACTCCCCGCCCCACCGCAGTCACGATCGCAGTCGACCAGCTCTCTTTGATTCGCTCGAGCTCGAGCTCGGCGATTAGGGTCAGGATCCCGATCGCAAAGCGCCCCATCGGTGTTGAGCCATCGAAGTTGTCTTCGACCGACACAAGACGGGCACCCGCCGCGTTCAAGCGCTTGATCCCCTCAAGGGCGTCGACTGCTGAGCGGGCAAAGCGATCGAGCTTGGAGACGACGATCCCGCCCGACTCTCCGCGCTCACAGCGCTCGAGCGCGAGCTGGAACATTGGCCGGTCGCGCTTTGCACCCGACTGGTCGAGCTCCTCCCAGATATGAACGAGCTCGACCTCGTGCAACTCCGCCCAAGCCTTGATCTTCTTGCGCTGCACGTCAGGGCTGATGAACGACTCGCCCTCGCGCCCGGCTACTCGGGACACGCGGATGTAGCCGTCCGCAGTTGCCAGCGTGGCTCTTGGCGATCCGTTGCCGTCGGATCCTTTGGTCATGATCGGTCCCTCATTTCGACGGGAACGGCGTCGAGCTCTACCGGGACCGGCCACTCGAGGACTGGCCGCGCCCAGCCGACGGCGAGAGCGTCGGGATGTTCACCCGCCCTCTCGATCTCGAGGCGCTGCTCGCGGAGGCCGAATAGCAGGCGGAGAGAGGCTTTGCTGCTAAGGTTCCCCGTGTCAATCAAGAGCGAGTCCGGTTTGCGCGTGCGCCTTCCTAGACCGTTCGAGAGTTTTGGTAAGGGAGGTGTTTTTCTATGGCAACTGGAACCGTGAAGTGGTTCAACGACAGCAAGGGGTATGGCTTCATCACCCCCGACGAGGGCACGAAGGATCTATTCGTGCATCACAGCAACATCACCGGCGATGGCTACAAGAGCCTCGCTGAGGGTGCGCGCGTCGAGTTCGAGCCCCGCGAGGGTGCGAAGGGCCCTGAGGCGACGAACGTCGTCGCAGCCGGCTAGTCGGCCGATCTGAGGCCGTGGCCGCTCTGGCGGCCACGGCTCCTCACCTCGAGCAAGGGACACCGTATGAAAGAAAAAGAAGAGAAGATCGAAGTCGAGGGAGAGGTCATCGAGGCCCTGCGTAGCCGAATGTTCAGGGTCCGCCTCGACAACGGGCACGAGGCATTGGGCTACATGGGGGGCAGGATGAAGCGTTATCGCATCCGGGTGTTTCCCGGCGACCGCGTTCGCATCGAGCTCTCCTCGTACGACCTGACCCGCGGTCGCATCGTCTATCGCCTCAGCTGACGGCTGATCGTGCCGCGGCTGCTCCGCGGGAACGCTGCCGCGTCAGCTATACCTCTTACATGGCGAAGGTCAAGCCCGTCGAGCATCTGGAACGGGTCGTGATCCGCTTCGCCGGCGACTCCGGCGACGGCATGCAGCTCACCGGCGACCGCTTCACGAGCGAGACCGCCGCCTTCGGGAACGACCTGGCGACGCTTCCCGACTTCCCGGCAGAGATCCGCGCCCCGGCCGGCTCGTTGCCTGGCGTCTCGGGGTTCCAGGTCCACTTCGCCGATCACGACATCCTCACGCCGGGAGACCAGCCGAGCGTTCTCGTGGCGATGAACCCGGCGGCGCTGAAGGTGAACGTCGGCGACCTCGCGAAGGGCGGGACCATCATCGTCAACACCGACGCCTTCAACGATCGCAACCTGCAAAAGGCCGGGTACGCGTCGAATCCAATTGCGGATGGCTTGCTCTCTGACTTCCACGTCCACGAGGTCGCGCTCTCGTCGATGACCGTCGAGGCGCTCAAGGACGTCGACGGAATTACGTCGCGCGAGGCCGAGCGCTCGAAGAACTTCTTCGCGCTCGGACTCATGTCGTGGCTCTATAACCGCCCGGCGGAAGGGACGCTGGCGTTCATCGAATCGAAGTTCGCCGGTCGGCCCGAGATTGCCGAGGCGAACACGAAAGCTTTCAAGGCCGGCTGGAACTACGGCGAGACGTCCGAGGATTTCGCCGTCTCGTACGAGATCGCACCCGCGCGACTCGAGCCAGGGACGTACCGCCAGATCTCGGGGAACACGGCGCTGACGTACGGCCTGGTCGCGGCGAGCAAGCTCTCCGGCCTGCCGCTGTTCCTCGGTGCGTACCCGATCACGCCGGCCTCGGACGTCCTCGAGCAGCTCGCGCAGCTCAAGCAGTTCGGCGTTCGTACCTTCCAGGCCGAGGACGAGATCGCTGCGGCGGGAGCGGCGCTCGGCGCTTCATTCGGGGGCGCTCTCGGCGTGACCACGTCTGCCGGACCCGGTGTGGTGCTCAAGTCCGAGACGGTCGGGCTCGCGGTGGCACTCGAGCTCCCGCTCGTCATCGTCGACGTCCAACGCGCCGGGCCCTCCACCGGGATGCCTACGAAACCCGAGCAGGGCGACCTGTTGATGGTGATGTTCGGGCGAAACTCGTTTTCGCCAGTACCAGTTGTCGCAGCGGCGACCCCGGCGGGTTGTTTCCACGCGGCGATCGAGGCGGCGCGCATCGCGATCAAGTACCGCACGCCCGTCTACCTGCTCTCGGATGCCTACCTCGCGAACGGCTCGGAGCCGTGGCTGATCCCCGATCTGAGCACGCTTCCCGACATCTCGACGGAGTTCGCCACCGGGCCTAACGGTGACGACGGCAGCTTCTTGCCCTATAAGCGCGATCCCGAGACGCTCGCCCGTCCCTGGGCCATTCCCGGAACGCCTGGGCTCGAACACCGGATCGGCGGGCTCGAGAAAGAGAACGAGACCGGGAACATCTCTTATGACCCCGAGAATCACGATTTGATGGTGCAGCTCCGCGCTGCCAAGATCGCGGGGATCGCGGCGGACATTCCCTTGCTCGAGCTCGACGATCCAGACGGTGCCGACACGCTGGTACTTGGCTGGGGCTCGACGTACGGTGCGATCGGCGCGGCCGCGCGGAGGGTGCGAGCCGGCGGGCGCAAGGTCGCGACCGCGCATCTCCGCCACCTGAACCCGTTCCCGAGCAACACGGGCGACGTCGTGCGCGCGTACGACAAGATTCTCGTCCCGGAGATCAACCTCGGTCAGCTGCGAATGCTCATTCGCGCGGAGTATCTCGTGGACGCCGTGGGCTACAACAAGGTTCGCGGTCGTCCCTTCCTGGCGGCCGAGCTCGCGGACGCAATCACGACGCTGGTGGATCGATGAGCAAGGGCAACGGCGATCTCGTGCAGCTGACCGGCAAGGACTTCAAGTCCGATCAGGAGGTCCGCTGGTGTCCTGGTTGCGGGGACTACGCGATCCTCAACGTCGTTCAGGGCTTCATGCCCGAGCTTGGGCTCTCCCGCGAGCGCCTCGTTTTCGTCTCCGGGATTGGTTGCGCCGCTCGCCTTCCGTACTACATGCAGACCTACGGGATGCACTCGATCCACGGGCGCGCGCCGGCTATCGCGACCGGTCTCGCCGTGACGCGACCCGATCTCTCAGTCTGGGTCGTAACCGGAGACGGCGACGCGCTCTCGATCGGCGGCAACCACCTTATCCACGCGCTCCGCCGCAACGTCAATCTCAAGATCCTGCTCTTCAACAACCGGATCTACGGCCTGACCAAGGGTCAGTACTCGCCGACGTCGGAGCTCGGGAAAGTGACGAAGTCGACTCCGATGGGCTCGCTCGACTATCCCTTCAATCCGCTTTCGATCGCGATCGGCGCCGAGGCGTCGTTCGTCGCGCGCGCGATCGATACGGACAAGAAGGGGCTGACCGAGGTGCTCGGCGCCGCGGCGCGCCACCGTGGCGCCGCTTTCGTCGAGATCCTCCAGAACTGCAACATCTACAACGACGGCGCGTTCGACTACGTGCGCGACGACAAGGAGAACCGGATCTACCTCGAGAGCGGGGAGCGAATCCGGTTCGGGGCGGAGGGCGAGAAGGGAGTTGTCCAGTACGCTGACGGGTCGCTGAAGATCGTCGACGTCGAGGAGGCGGGGGAGAACTCGCTGCTCGTCCATGACGCAAGCCATATGCAGGCCAGCCTCGCCTTCGCGCTCTCACGAATCACGTTCGAGACCGACGGCGCCGTTCCGCTCGGCGTCTTCCGGAGCCTCGAGCGCGAGGTCTACGACGACCTCATGAACGATCAGCTCGACGCCGCGCGTGAGCAGTCGGGCGAGGGCGACCTCGCGACTTTGCTCCACACAGGCGACACCTGGACCGTCGCCTGACGAGCCGGCGAACCGCGACACTTCCTCCGGAGGTCGTCTAGCTTTCTAGGTCGTGACCGAGCGAATTGCGCTTGCGTGCGCGCGACATCCGAGGCGGACACTTCTCGCCTGGGGTGTCGCCGTTCTTTTCTCGATGGCCGTGATCGTCGGGTTCCTGGGCTCTGCGCTGACGACGGAGAGCGATGTCACGTCAAAGCCGGAGTCGGTCCGTGCCAATGGGCTGATCGCGGGAGGGTTCGGAGCACCACGTCAACGCGTGGACGAGATCGTGGTCATCAGGCACGAGGCCCTCCGGGTGGATGACGGCGCCTTTGTCGCCGCGCTGTCTGCGCTCGTGAGCAGGCTGACTTCGGTCGCCGGCGTCGAGAGCGCGCCGCTGCCGAGCGATCCCGGCGGCGAGGCCAACATCTCCAGCGATCGGCACGCCGTCATGATCCCGATCGTCCTGCGCGACGACAGCCGCTCGACGATCGACGAGCTGCAAGGGATCGTCGATCAAGCCGACGCCGCGAACGGCCTCACGGCGACGATCTTCGGTGAAGAGACGGTCAACCGCGACTTCGAGGAGGTGTCGCAGCGCGATCTCGAGAAGGGAGAGCTCCAGTTCGGGCTGCCCGCGGCGATGGTCGTGCTGCTCATCGTCTTCGGGACGTTCGTTGCCGGCGCCCTGCCGCTCCTCATGGCGATCGCCTCGATCATCGTCGCACTCGCGCTCGTGTCACTGGTCGGCCAGGTCTGGGAGCTTTCGTTCTTCGTCGTAAACATGCTCACTGCGATGGGCTTGGCGCTCGGTATCGACTACTCGCTCTTCGTCGTCAGTCGCTTCCGTGAGGAGCGTCGCCGCGGCAAAGAGCCGCCCGACGCGATTCGGATCTCCGGCGCGACTGCGGCTCGGGCGGTGCTCTTCTCGGGTGCGGCGTTCATCATCTCGCTGACCGGATTGCTCCTCGTTCCGGACACGGTGATGAGGAGCCTTGCAGCGGGCGCAATCCTGGTCGGGCTCGTCTCGGTGGTCGCCGCGCTGACTCTCCTCCCCGCTGTCCTGAAGCTGCTGGGGGATCGGGTGGAGCGCGCTCGGATCCCGCTGGTAAACAGGGGCGGCCGAGGGGAGGCACGTTTCTGGGGTCGGATAGTCGCGCGCGTCCAGCGAACGCCCCTCGCCTTCCTCGTCGCCGGTACGGCCCTTCTTCTTCTCTTCGCGCTCCCGGCTCTACGTTTCGAGACGGGATCGAACGGGATCGCGACGCTTCCGGACGACCTTCCCTCGAAGCGGGGCTTCGATGCGCTTGTCGCTTCGTTTCCGACGGCGACCATCGAGCCGCTGCGGATCGTGATCGTCGGCGATGCAGGATCAGCTGATGTTCAGTCGCGCGCAGAGACGCTTCAAGCGCGACTGCGCGCCGACCCCGACTTCGGGAGCCAGCGGCTCGATACGCCTCCCTCCAACGATCTCCTCGTGTTGTCGGTCGAAGCCGGCGGCGACCCCTCGGGGCAGGAGGCGCAGGCCGTCGTCGCTCGGCTCAGGGGCGAGATCGTCCCCGAGGTGTTCGACGGGAGCGGGGTGGAGGTGCTCGTCACCGGTGCGGCTGCCGAGGGGTTCGACTACGTCCGGCTGAACGAAGATTGGCGGCCGATCGTCTTCGCGTTCGTCCTCGGCCTGAGCTTCATCCTGCTCACCATCGCATTCCGCTCGCTCGTCGTGGCCGCGAAGGCCATCGTCCTCAACCTGCTCTCCGTGGCTGCGGCGTACGGTCTGCTCACAGCGGTCTTCGTCGAGGGGATCGGGAACGAGATCTTCGGCTTCGCGCAGGTCGAGGCGATCGAGGCGTGGCTGCCGCTCTTCCTCTTCGCTGTTCTCTTCGGCCTCTCGATGGACTACCACGTGTTCTTGCTGAGCCGCATCAAGGAGCGCTGGCTCCAGACTGGCGACAACTCCGAGGCCGTTCGGCACGGGGTCACGACGACGGCGCGGCTGATCACCGGTGCGGCCATGATCATGGTCGTGGTGTTCGCGGGTTTCGCCCGCGGCGACCTGGTCGGGTTCCAGCAGATGGGGTTCGGTGTCGCCGTCGCCCTACTCATCGACGCGACTCTGATTCGCGGGGTGCTCGTACCTGCTGCGATGGAGCTCCTGGGGCCGCGAAACTGGTACCTGCCCAGCTGGCTGGACTGGATCCCACACGTCGAGGTCGAGCCGGTCGAGCTCGCGGACGAGACGGCAAGCTAGCTCTCGCCGAGGAACCGCACGGTCCGCTCAGCGATCTCCTCGCCCCTCTCCTCCTGTAGGAAGTGGCCTGCGCCCGCGATGATCTCGGCCGGTCCCGCGCCTGGGATCCGCGAGGCCATGTGCTCGGCGGCGACGATGGAGAAGATCGGATCTGAGTCGGAGAAGAGCACGAGCGCTGGCCGCTCCCAGTGCTCGAGCCCGGCGCGCACTTCGAGCATCTTGGCGGCAGATGGATGGTCGATCTCGGTGGGAACGAGCTCCGGGAACGCGAGCGCTCCGGCCTTCGACTCCGGCGTGGGAAAAGGTGCGTTGTAGGCCGCGACCACGTCGTCGGCGAGCTCGGCGACGCACGAGATTCGGATCAGCTGCCCGGGAACGAGATCGGTGCCGACCTTGCGAACGAACGCACGGAACCGGAGCCACTCCTCCGACGGCGCGCGTCCAGCACCGATGCCCGTGTTCAAGATCACGAGCCGCGCCACCCGATCCGGTCGGGCGACGGCGAGCCGTAGCCCGATGGGGCCACCCCAGTCTTGGACGACCACCGTGACGTCGTGCAGATCGAGCTCGTCGACGAAGCGCTCGATCGAGCTGTAGTGGAAGTCGTACGAGTAGTCCTCGATCCGCGTCGGCTTGTCCGAGCGGCCGAAGCCGAAGTAGTCAGGCGCCACTACACGTGCGGCTTCGGCGAGCGGTGGGATCATCTTGCGATAGAGGTACGCCCATGTGGGCTCGCCGTGCAGGAGAAGCACCGGGTTGCCAGCCCCCTCGTCGACGTAGTGCATCCTCAGTCCGGCTTGGTCGAGGTAGTGGGGGATGAACTCGTAGCCCGGGAGCTCCTCGAACCGCTCGTCGGGCGTGCGGTAGAAGTCCATCGGGCCATCATGACGGATGGCGCTCGCCTTCTAGCGCGCTGAGCAGCGCTGGTCGTCGCGCCTACCTCGTGCTCAGGCGTTCCGGCCCGGAGCGCGACAGCGCGACGCTACGTGGCGTCTGAGAGCGCAGGGACCAGCGCGCGTGACCGGCGCGCACTTGCGACGCCGATCGTCGCCAGGGACGTAAGCCCGGCTACGCTGAATGCCAGCGCCGTCCCTCCGATGCTCGCGAGCCATCCCGCGAAGAGCCCACCGATGGGAGCGAGGCCGAGAAACGCGAAGAGATAAAGCCCGATCAGGCGGCCTCGCAGGTGGTCGGGCGCGCCGAGCTGGACGAGTGCATTCGCGTTGGCAGTGAAGAGCGTGAAGGCGATCCCGATGGCGCAGAGGAGGACTCCTGCGAGCACGGCGTTCTGGACCGGTGCGAGCGCGAGCGCCAACACTCCAAACGCCGTTGTGCCGATCGCGAAAAGGCGCCAGCTGGCCTCTCGGAACGACGCCGTTGTGAGTGCCCCGACGAGTGCGCCTAGTCCGAACGAAGCGGACAGAAAGCCGAATCCCTCAGGTCCCACGTGGAGGGTGTCGGCGGCGAGCAGCGGAACGAGCACGTGGAAGTTGAATCCGACCGTGCTGACGACGGTGACGACACCGAGGATCGATCGGAGCTGGGGGTCGTTCCATATGAATGCGAACGCCCTCCGAAGGCCGTCAACGACTCGAGCCGACGGATCGCGCTCGACCGGATAGAGCTCGCTGCCACGCACGGACGCAAGTGCTGCGAGCACTGCGAGGAAGCTGAAGGCATTGATGACGAAGCACGCGCCTGTCCCGACCGCCGCGATGATCAGTCCTGCGATCGCCGGTCCGATGATCCGCGAGCCGTTGAAGAGCCCAGTGTTGAGTGCAACCGCGTTCGGAAGCTCGCGTCGTCCGACCAGCTGGAAGGTGAGTGACTGCCGTCCCGGCGCATCGAACGCGAGGGCGATTCCGCCGAGCGCGGCGAGCACATAAACGATGGGGAGCGTCGCCGTACCGGTCAGTGTCACGACGGCGAGTGCGATCGAGATCACCATCGCTGCCGCCTGCGTACCCATTACGAGCTTGCGCGTCTCGAGGCGATCGGCGACGACGCCGGCCGCGAGGCTGAACAGCGTGAACGGAACAAAGCGCCAGAACGCGAGCGCACCCACGGCGAGCGGGGAGCCGGAAAGCTCGAGCACGAGCCACGCGAGCGCAACGTTCTGCATCCACGTTCCGGCAAGCGAGACGACCTGGCCCGCGAAGAAGATCCGGTAGTTCCGGTGCCGTCGCAGGCTGCGGAACGTTCGCACACGAAGAGCGACCGCGAGCGTCGTCATGCGTCGTCTCCGAGCAACCGCTGCAGCGCGGGGATCGCGACGTCGAGCGCCTCGAGCTCGACAGGATCGAGCGCGCCGAGTCGCTCGGTGAGCCAGGTCGTGCGTCGGGCACGCACGCGCCTGAGAAGCCGCGCACCCTCGTCCGTGAGCCGGAGGCCCACGCGCCGGCGATCGTCACTCGAGCGAACGCGCTCGATCAACCCGGCGCGCTCGAGGCGGTCGACGTGGCCCGAAAGAGCTGGGGGTGAGATTCCTTCCTCTGCGGCGAGCTCGGCGAGCGAGAGTCCGGGGCTCTGCTTTACCAGCCAGAGCAGCGTTGCCTGACTGGCGGTGATCCCGAGCTGCTCGGTCTCTTTGCGAAGTTCGCGGGCGAGCCGAAGAAGAACGGGCCGCAAATCTGCTGCAACTGCGTCGACACTAAGAGTAACGTCACTAATCATTAACGTGGCTAAGGATAGCTGACAGAGACTGGCCCCCAACGACGGCGTATCGTTCGAGGGGTGAGCGACCCTGCTCCCAGCCGTCGGCTCGACGGCAGTGCGGTTCTTGGCGACGCCCTTGTCCGCGAGCTACTCGGGGCGCGACTGATCGGTGTTCTCGCCACGCTCGATCTCATCGGTTCGATCCACGCGGTTCCGATGTGGTACGCAGTTGATGAGGGTTGCATTCTCCTCGCGACCGGTTCACGCAGTCGGAAGGTGCGGAACCTCCGGAACGATCCACGCGCGACGCTCGTCGTACACGACTCTCGACCCGGTTTCGAGGTGTGCGGCGCGTCGATCGCAGGGCAGGCGGCGATCGTGCGAGGGCGTGAGGCGCGCGGTCTCGTCGATCGCGTGCACGGAAGGTACGTCGCCGAAGGTGCCGACGAGGATGCGGCCGTGCACGAGTTCTTCGTCTCTGACGACGTCGCGTTGCGCTTGCAGCCGGTGACGGCGCTGACCTGGGATGAGCGCGGCAGTCCTGCCAGCACGGCGCTGCGCACACGAGGTGAAGCGCTTCCGCTCGTCCCCACCGAGCCCCGGTAGCTCAACCACCTCGACCGAGTGAACTTTCTCCGGGGTGATTGACCTTCGGGCCGGCGTTTCTACGATGCGACCCAATGGGGAGCCGTCGCCGCACTCTCGTGCTTGCGTTGCTCGCCGTCCCGCTCGTGTGTGCTCCCCTTGGCCTCGCGGTGGCCAAGCCCTCCGAGACGCTCGAAGGCACGCTTCGCACCTGGCACGGAGACACCTTCACGACTCCTGTCGGTGTCGGTGCCGGAGTCGACACGACGATCGCCGGAGTCGTTCCACTCGAAGCAGCGGACGCGAGCGTTCATGCGCTCGCCGGGAAGAGAGTGCGCGCTCGTGGACAGCGGCGGGCGAACGGCGTCTTCGGGGCCAACGAGGGCGTTCAGGCCGCAGGCGAAGCGGTTGTGACAGCAGCGACCGGAACGAAGTCGGTCGCGGTCCTCCTCTTCAACTTCTCCAACAACGCCACCCAGCCTTGGACGCCTGCCGCAGTACGCGGCGTCGTCTTCGACAACGCGAGCTCCGTCGACGAGTACTACCGAGACGCCTCGTACGGCCAGCTCGCGCTATCCGGAGACGTCTTCGGCTGGTACACGATCGACTCCGCCGACTCCGGCTGCGCGTATACGACCTGGGCGAACGAGGCCCGGGCAAAAGCCGCTGCGGCCGGCGTCTCGCTATCGGGCTACCAGTACACGGTCTACGCGTTCCCGCAGGCATCGAGCTGCGGCTGGGCGGGCCTCGCGTACCTCCCAGGAACCGGAAGCTGGATCAACGGCGCGATGACGTTGAGGGTCGTGAGCCACGAGCTTGGCCACAACTTCGGTGTCCATCACGCCAGCACGCTCGCCTGCTCGAGCGGCGGCGTTTCGACGACGTTCACCGGAACCTGCAGCCAGAGCGAGTACGGCGATCCCTTCACGGTCATGGGTGGCGCGCAGACCCGGCATCACAACAACTGGCACCGAGCACAACTCGGTTGGTCCGCGGACACGCAGTCGGTGACGACGAGCGGGACGTACCTGCTCACGCCTGCAGAGCTCACGGGAGCACCGCGGATGGTGCGCGTGGCCCGCGGCGACGGTACGTACCTCAACCTCGAGTTTCGACAGCCGTGGGGGATCTTCGACAATTTCTCGTCCGGCGATGCCGCCGTGAACGGGGTCTCGATCCGCATCGCGCCTGCGGTCTCGAGCCTCGTTCAGTCGAAGCTGGTCGACGCCAATCCGAGCACGTCGAGCTTCTCTGATGCGGCGCTGGGAGTCGGTAGGACGGTCGTCGATCCACTCACCGGTGTTTCCATAACGACCGTCTCGGTCGGTCCTGCTGGAGCGTCGGTCTCGATCCAGTTCGCCGCCGACACTCAGGCGCCCGACGCGCCGGGCTCGCTGAGTACGACTCCGCTGAGCTCCACGGCCGTGCAGCTCAGCTGGACGGCCGCGGCCGACAACGTCGGCGTGGCCGGGTATCGCGTCTCTCGGGGCGGCACGCTCGTGGGTACGACGAGCGCTCTGTCCTATCTCGATTCCGGTCTCCAGCCCCAGACGCCGTACGCCTACGAGGTGCGCGCGTACGACGCTGCGGGGAACGTCGGGGCGGCAGCCGTCGCCAGCACGACGACACCAGGCGCCGACACTGCGTCTCCCTCCGTTCCAGCCGGCTTGACGGCGACTGTCCAGAAGGGGCGGAAAGTCGCGCTCTCCTGGAACGCCGCGACCGACAACGTCGGCGTCGTGGGCTACGACGTCTACCGAAACGGCGCGAAGGTGGCAGGGCCTGCTGGCACGTCGTACAGCGACCGGCCCGGTCGTGGCACCTTCACGTATCAGGTGCGAGCGCGCGACGCCGCCGGGAACGTCAGCGGCATGTCGGTCGGCGTCACCGTCAAGACGTAATCGGCGCGCCGCGGTCCTCGTTGGTGGCTGTCTGCGCCTTCTCACACAGAGCTCCGCCGAGCTTGGGCCGATCGAACGTGATCATGTAGCCGACGACACACGCGAACAGAAGCCCGGCGGCCCTCAGCCGCTACGACTTCGGTTCGGCTTCGAGCTTGTAGCCGACGCCGTAGCGCGTATGGATGAAGTCGTGGCGCTTGGCGCGTCGGTCGATCTTCTCCCGCAGCTTGCGAACGAAGACGTCCACTGTGCGGTCGCGGTGTGTCGCTCGGCGACCCCAAACCCGCTGGAGGAGCTCGTCTCGCGTGAGCACACGACCCTCTTCGCGGGCGAGGGTATACAGGAGGCGAAACTCGGTTGGCGTGAGCTCGGCGCTCACGCCGTCGACGTACGCCTGCACGTTGTCCGGATCGAGGCGTAGCTCCTCGATCACGATCGGATCGCCGCGGCGAGGCTCGGCCTCGCTCACGCCGCGGCGAGCGGCTGCTTGGACTCTCGCGGCGAGCTCCTTCATTGAGAAGGGCTTGACGAGATAGTCGTCAGCGCCGATTTCGAGCGCGTGGACGCGATCGTGCGCGGTGCCCCGAGCCGAAACGACGACGATCGGAGTTCCGATGCCCTCGCCTCGAGCTTGCTCGATCACTCGCCAGCCGTCGATTCCCGGGAGCATGAGATCGAGGACGCAGACGTCGGGACGCTCGTAGCGCAGCCGCGCCAGGCCAGTTTCGCCGTTGGCGACGCCGACTGCGTCGAAGCCGGCCGCCTCGAGGTGGCGCGCCATGGCGCGGGCGATAACGTCGTCGTCCTCGATGATCAGGACTCTGGCCATGCGCTGACACGATAGTCGCGGCCCCCGGGGGCGACGGCGCCGCGAGGTGGTTGCCGGTTGGTACCGAGTGGGAAGGAACCCGCTCCGAGTGCGAGGGGTCAGACCCGGGGTCAGACCCCGGACATGGCCTATTCGTCCGCTTCAGCGTCCGCGTCTGCGTTTTCTCCCTCGTCGTGGTCCTCGGTCGGTGCTTCCACGATCTCGATCTTCTCGCCGCCGACGAGCTGCGTTCGGGGTCGCTCGGAGCGGAGGATGAACGCCTTGTCGTTGCCGGGCCCGCCATTGAGGAGATCGGGGTCGCCGTCGGGCGCGAGCGCGTGCAGCTCGTCGTTCCCGCTCCCTCCGAGGACACGATCGGCACCCCACCCGCCGAAGAGCGAGTCGTTCCCGTCGTTCCCGGACACGGAATCCGCTCCGCTCCCCTGTTCTCGGCCGCCCGGTCGTCGCCGTCTCCGCCGGTGCGGGGGAGCACCAAGAGAATGATGCCCAAGGCTTCTGTTAGAACCGTATGAGATGGACGCCGATTCGATACGCGGACGCATGCTTGTCGAGGAGAGCCGCGAAGCCGTCGTCGTCATCGACGACGCGGATTGCGTGGTGCTTGCCAGCCGTCGTGCGAGGCAGGCGATCGACGGCATCCGAGAAGGAGAACCGTTACCAATCGACCTGCTCACAGGGGAATGCGGAGTGATCCCGCATGTCGTACCGTACGAGGTTGATAGCCGCCCTGAGCGGCTCGTCTACCTCTCGCGCGAGGGTGACCTTGCGGCCTATGAAGAGCTTCGCTCCGGATTCACCGCGGCCGTTTCGCACGAGCTGCGAACGCCGCTCGCGCGGTTGCTCACGCTGCTCGAGACAGCAACGCTTCCGGGCGAAGACGTGTCTGCGCTCGTCGACCGGGCGCAGCGGGAGATCGAGCAGATCACCGAGCTGATCGATGAAGTCTTGTTCCTCAGCGAGCTCGAATCAGGCGGTCGAGTGGTTGCGCTCGGTGCGACGGTGGCTCGACCAGTGCTCGAGGAAGCGCTACAAGAGCTCGAGGAGCGCGCCGCGAGAGCCGGCGTGGAGCTTCGACTCGAGTGCGCGCCGCGGGTCGCACTCGGGATCCGACCGAGGATGCTGCGCGTCGTCGCGCGGAACCTCGCCGAGAACGCCATCCGATACGCGGGACCTGGGGCCACCTTCTGGCTGGCGGCCGAGGCGAGCGCGGTCGGCTCGGTGACGCTCATCGGACGCGACGACGGCATCGGCGTCGAGGAGTCGGAGCTTCCGAGGCTCTTCGAGCGGTTCTTTCGCGCGGACCGCGCGCGGGCCTCGCGGGGGACGGGCCTCGGCCTCGCGATTGTGAAGCACATCGTCACGCAGGCCGGAGGAGCGGTGGAGGCACACGGCGCACGCGGTCGCGGGCTCGAAGTGCGCTGCGAGTTCCCAGGCCCGACGTAGCGGTTCACCAGACTTTCACCGCATCTTCACCGGTCGGCGCCCCGCGGCGCGACACCTTCCCGGGAGACTTGCACCATGGGAAAGGAAACGCCGTTTCCGCTCGTCCTCTCCGTCTTGACCCTTGTGCTTATCGCGGCCGGCTGCGCCGGCGGCACGAGCGGTGGCGTCATCACCGCCGACGGCTCGAGCACCGTCGCCCCGTTCACGACCAAGGCGGCCGAGGACTTCAGGGCCTCCGGCGGGGTCGACGTCACCGTGGGAATCTCCGGAACAGGCGGAGGCTTCGAGCGCTTCTGCGCTGGCGAGACCGACATCTCCGACGCTTCACGGGCTATCGAGGACGACGAAGCTGCGAACTGCGCTGAGAACGGCGTCGAGTTCGTCGAGCTCCAGGTGGCGACCGATGCGCTCACGAATGTCGTCAACCTCCAGAACGATTGGGTGACATGCCTGACGGTCGAGCAGCTCAACGCGATTTGGAAGCCGGGCTCCAAGGTGTCGAACTGGAATCAGGTCGATCCGTCGTACCCCGACGTTCCCCTCAAGCTCTACGGCGCCGGTACGGACTCGGGCACCTTCGACTATTTCACCGACGTGATCAACGGCGAGGAGGGTGCAAGCCGTTCGGACTTCTCGGCGACCGAGGACGACAACGTCACCGTACAAGGCGTCTCGGGGGATGAGGGCGCGCTCGGGTATTTCGGCTTCTCGTACTTCGAGGAGAACCAGGACACGCTCAGGGCGCTCGAGGTCGACGGCGGCGCGGGCTGCGTCGTGCCGAGTGTTGAGACGGCGCAGGACGGCTCCTACTCGCCACTTTCGCGGCCTCTTTACATGTACGTGAAGACGAGCGCTCTCGTAGACACGGAAGGACTTGCCGACTTCATCCGCTACACGCTCGAGAACGAGCAGGCGATCGCCGGAGAGGCCCAGGTTGTGCCGCTGAGCCAAGAGCAGATCGACCAGCAGCTGCAGAAGTTCGAGGACGCCACGGCGTAGATGGCGTCAGCGGACGTCGTCGGCCACGCCTCGCCCACCGCCCTTCCACGAAAGAGGATTCGGCCGGGCGAGCTCGTGGTACAAGCAGTGCTCTTCATCGCGGCCGCGATCTCGGTGCTGACGACGCTTGGCATCGTCCTCTCCCTGTTGCTCCCTGCGCTCGAGTTCTTCCGCGAGGTCAGTCCCGTGGACTTCTTCACCGGAACGACGTGGGCGCCGCTGTTCCTCGACGCGCACTTCGGGGTGCTGCCGCTCGTGGTCGGCACGCTCATGATCTCGTTCTGGTCCTCGCTCGTCGCCTTCCCGCTCGGGGTCGGTGTTGCCATCTACCTGAGCGAGTACGCGGCGCCGAGGGCTACGGCTTTCCTGAAGCCGATTCTCGAGATCCTCGCCGCGATCCCCACGGTTGTCCTCGGGTACTTCGCGCTCACTTTCGTGACTCCGTTCCTGCGCGATCAGGTTGGGCTCCAGGTCGAGATCTTCAACGCGCTGTCGGCGAGCCTCGTGCTCGGGATCATGCTCATTCCTACGATCGCCACGCTCTCCGAGGACGCCATGGCTGCCGTGCCCCGAGATCTTCGCGACGGCGGGTACGCGCTCGGGGCCGACAAGCTGCAAGTCTCGACCAAGATCGTCGTGCCTGCGGCCATCTCCGGGATCATCGCCGCGTTCGTGCTGGGCTTCTCGCGAGCCGTAGGTGAGACGATGATCGTTCTGATCGCCGCCGGCCAGCTTGCACAGATCTCCTTCGATCCGCGCCAGACGATCGAGACGATCACCGCCTTCATCGGCGCGACCGGCAACGGCGACGTTCCGACGGGCTCGATCGAGTACAAGACCATCTTCGCCGTCGGGCTCACGCTCTTCGTCATGACGCTCGTGATGAACCTGATCTCGATCAGGCTCGTCCGCAAGTACCGCGAGGTGTACGAATGAACTCCATCCCCGCTGCGCTCGAGACCGACCGCCAGCGCCGCGCGTGGAGAAACCGTCTCTTTCGGGTCACGATGCTCTCGTGCATGTTCGTCGCGTTCGGCACACTGGCCGTTCTGCTCGTCGACACGCTGATCACGGGCTGGCCTGCGCTCAGCCAGCAGCTCCTGACGGGCCTGCCGTCGACGGAGCCCGGTGAGGCTGGAGCACGGCCGGCGATCCTCGCGACGCTTTACCTCGGACTGCTCGTGCTCCTGTTCTCGGTCCCGATCGGCGTGCTGACTGCGATCTACCTCGAGGAGTACGCGGATCGCGAGCGTTGGTGGAACCGAGCGATCGAGGTCAACATCCAGAACCTCGCGGCAGTCCCGGCGATCGTGTACGGGATCCTCGGACTGGCTTTCATCGTCCGCGGCATCGGCGTCGGCCGAGTCGTCCTCGCCGGAGGGCTCATCCTCACACTGGTCGTGTTGCCGACGGTTGTCGTGTCCTCACGTGAGGCGATACGAGCCGTGCCGGACTCCATCCGACAGGGTGCCTTTGCACTCGGCGCGACGAAGTGGCAGGTCGTGTGGCGCCAGGTCTTGCCGGCCTCGATCCCGGGCATCGCCACCGGCTCGATCCTCGCGCTCTCCCGCGCAGTCGGAGAGACGGCGCCGCTGATCATGGTCGGTGCCATTACGTATGTCGCATTCAACCCGACGCTGTTCGGGCCGTACACCGCACTCCCCGTCCAGATCTACAACTGGACCAAACAGCCCGACCCGGGCTTCCAGACGTTGGCAGCAGCCGCTGCGATCGTCCTGCTCGTCATCGTGCTCAGCATGAACGCCGTGGCAATCTTCCTTCGCAATCGCTATCGCAAGCAGTGGTGAGGTAAGTGACCCAGATGGAAGCTCCGCGCATAGACAGTGGTCGTATCGCCGAGGTATCACGTGGGCTCGAACGGTCTGAGGTCGAGGGCCGCGAGAAGGTGTTCTCGGTGGCCGACCTCAGTGTGTCCTACAAAGGCACGATGGCGCTCGAGGGCGTGGCTCTCGACGTGCATCGGAACACGGTGACCGCCTTCATCGGCCCCTCGGGATGCGGGAAGAGCACCTTCATACGCTGTTTCAATCGGATGAACGATCTCATTCCCGGCGCCAAGGTCTCGGGCACAGTGCTCTACCACGGCCAGGATCTGTACAGCCGTGACGTGGACGCCGTTGAGATCCGACGACGGATCGGGATGGTGTTTCAGAAGCCGAATCCCTTCCCGAAGTCGATTTACGACAACGTTGCCTTCGGACCGCGTGTCCTGGGGATGGACGGCTCCTTGGACGAGCGAGTCGAGCAAGCGCTGCGAAATGCCGCGCTCTGGGACGAGGTGAAGGATCGACTCAAGGACGGCGCTCTCGGCCTCTCGGGCGGTCAGCAGCAGCGCCTGTGCATTGCGCGGGCGCTCGCGGTCGAGCCCGATGTCATCCTGATGGACGAGCCGGCTTCTGCACTCGACCCGATCTCGACCACGCGGATCGAAGACCTCATGCACGAGTTGAAGCGCGAGTACACGATCATCATCGTCACCCACAACATGCAGCAGGCGGCGCGTGTGGCAGACATGACGGCGTTCTTCAGCGTCAACGTCGAGGAGGACGGAAGCGCGCGCCGCGGCGTTCTCGTCGAATACGACTCGACGACGAAGATCTTCACGACACCTTCCGACAAGCGGACCGAGGACTACGTCACGGGGCGGTTCGGATGAGAGTTGAGTTTCAGGCAGAGCTGGATGCCCTCGAAGCAGGGTTTCAGGAGGCGGGCGAGATCGTTGTCCGATCGATTCGCGCAGTCATCGACGCGCTACGCACGCAGGACGTCGAGCTGTGCGACGAGGTCATCGCATTCGACGACGAGATCGACGACCGGTACCACGCTCTTGAGAAGGAGATCGAGCTCGTGCTCGCCCGCCAGACACCCGTTGCCGGCGATCTTCGTCTCGTTCTCGCCCTCCTGCACTGCGCGCTCCACGTCGAACGCATGGGCGACCAATGTGTGACGATCGCGAAGCTGACGAAGCTGTCGAGCCATCTGGACACGCGCCAGATCGTCATCGAGGGCCTCGTCGACATGGGCGAGCGCTGTGCGGAGATGGTCAAGGTGTCGCTGACGGCATTTGCGAATCGCGATGTGGGACAGGCGCGTGGTTTGCACGGTCTCGATGACCTCGTCGATCGAGCCAACCGACAGGTCTTCAAAGAAGTGATGGGGTACGTGAACGACGCCGAGGCGCTCGAGTGGGGAATGCGCCAGATCACGGTCGCGCGGTGCTTCGAGCGGATCGGCGACAACGCCGTCGACATCGGTGAGCAGACCGCCTTCGTCGTGACCGGCGAATTCACCGAGTTCACCGACGCCTCTCACTAGCGACGGGTCGTCGACCTGCCAATCCTCGTAGCGCTTGCCCGGGTAGATAGGGCACGCGTCGCCGCACCCCATTGTGATGACGACGTCTGCGGCACGCACCGCGTCGTCGGTCAGTCGCTTCGGCAATGCGTCCGATAGGTCGACGTCCAGCTCGGCCATCGTCTCGACGGCGAGAGGGTTCACCACCTCGGCGGGGTCGGATCCGGCCGAGCGAACACCGACGTGCCGCCCGAGCGAAGCGTCAACAGACCGCCCGCCATCTGGCTGCGGCCCGCGTTGCGAACGCAGACGAACAGGACTTCGGGCCGCTCGCCCATCTCGTGAAGTGAATCAGCTAGACGCCGCGGCGCTCACGAGCTCGGCGTCGTGCGCGTGTGATCGCGCGCCGCCCCATCGACGAGTGATGCGAGTGCGGCTTGCTGCCGGCGCTCGCGCGCGTCCACGTCCCGTCCGACGCGAGCAGCCAAGCGTTCGTGTCATCCGCGAGCGCGCTGTCGAGGAGCGCGTGAATGTCCTGGCGTACGCGCCCGTTCTCGACGGGGACGAGCACCTCGATCCGGTGGTCGAGATTTCGCGTCATGAGATCCGGGCTGCCGATGTACGTCGCCGTATGATCCCCTGCCTCGAAGGCGTAGATGCGGCTGTGCTCCAGGAAGTGACCGACGATCGAGCGCACGCGGATGTTCTCCGAGAGCCCAGCGACCCCCGGGCGGAGCGCACAGGTGGTTCTGGCGATCACGTCGATGCTCGCGCCGGCCTGCGATGCGGCGTACAGCTCCTCGACGATCTTCGGATCGACGAGGTGATTCACCTTCAGCCGAATGCGCGCGACCTTTCCGTCGGCTGCCGCCGCCCGAACGGCGCGGATCTGGTCGACCAGCCCCGTGCGGAGGGTAAACGGGGCGACGAGCAGTTTGCGGAATCGCTGCGGCCGCCCGAAGCCAGTGATGAAGTTGAAGAGGTCGGCGACGTCTGCCGCGATCGCCTCGTCGGCGGTGAAGATCCCGACGTCCTCGTAGAGCCGGGCGGTGGCGGCGTGATAGTTGCCGGTTCCGATGTGTGCGTACCGCCGCAGCTCTTTGCCCTCGCGACGCACGATCAGCGTCATCTTCGCGTGGATCTTGAGATCCGAGAAGCCATGGACGACATGAACGCCTGCCTGCTCGAGTGCGCGTGACCACTCGATGTTTCGGCGCTCGTCGAAGCGCGCCTTCAGCTCCACGACGCATACGGCCTGCTTGCCGTCCTCGGCGCACTGGATGAGGGATCCCACGAGTGCGCTGTCGTCGCTCGTCCGGTACACCGCGGTCTTCATCGCGATGACGTCGCGATCCTGAACAGCCGCCTGCGCGAAGACCTCGAAGCTCGCCCGAAAAGACTCGTACGGCTGATGGACCGCGATATCTCCGCGACGGATCTCGTCGAAGATGCGTGGGAGATCGGCCTGGGCATCGACGAACCGGGGTGGAACCACCGGAACCCAAGGCTCGTGCTTCAGATCCGGGCGGTCGAGAGCCGCGAGCTCCATGAGCTCGGCAAGGTCGAGCGGGCTCTCGATTCGGTAGATCTGGGTCTCGTCGGCACCGAGGCCATGGGTCAGACGCAAGACCATTTCGGCAGACGCCGACGCGCTGACCTCGACGCGAACGACATCGCCGAAGCGGCGCTTGCGAAGCTGGCTCTCCACGGCCTCGAGGAGGTCAGCGGCGTCATCGGACACCTCGAAATCGGCGTCCCGCGTCACGCGGAATGCCGCGCGCTCGACAATCGCCGCCCCGGGGAACAGCGAGGGGAGGAAGTGGGCAATGACCTGCTCGAGGGGGATGAAGAGGCCCCGCTTACCGATCTCGATGAAGCGTGGGAGTCCCTCCGGGATCTTCACGCGGGCGAAGCGCTCGTCGCCGGTCTCCGGGTCGGCGGCGAAGACGGCTAGCGAGAGCGACAGGCCCGAGATGTACGGAAACGGCTGGCCCGGTCCGACCGCGAGTGGAGTGAGCACAGGGTAGATCTCTCGCTGGAAATGCTTCTCCAGCCGCTTGAGCTCCTTGTCGTTGCAATCCCCGATTCCACCGACGACGACTCCCTCGGCTGCGAGCGTCGGGCGCAGCTCTTTCTTCCACAACCGCGACTGACGGGCGATCAGGTCGAGGACGCGCTCGCGGATGCGCGCGAGCGTCTGTTGCGGCGTGACGCCATCCGGCGACAGCATTGCGAGTCCCGACTCCGCCTGGCCGAGGAGCCCCGCGACGCGCACCTGGAAGAACTCGTCGATGTTGGACGCGAAGATCGCGCAGAACTTGACTCGCTCGAGCAGCGGCAGCGAGTCGTCCTCCGCGAGTTCGAGGACGCGAGCGTGGAACTCCAGTTGTGAGAGCTCTCGGTTGAGCAGATGCTCCGTCGGCTCGCTGCGAATTCGCGTTGTCATCTCGACATTCTCTATCGGCAGCACGCCGCTGCGCGTTACAGCTGCGTTTGCGGTCGGAACCCAGGGTGTGTGCTTGCCGCGCTCATGCAGGTGCCGGCAGGAGTCGGCGCGTCTCGTACCGGCGGCCGAGGAATGCCGCTGCCGCGATCGCGCCAGCGAGGAGGAAGACGATCAGGTCACCTCCAGGCAACCGTGTCACGGCTTCCATCAACGCGCCGACGAGTCCGGCCGCAGGCAACGTGAGGATCCAGGCGACGACGATGTTGCCTGCGATTCCCCAGCGAACGGCGGAGAACCTCCGGCTCGCTCCCGCACCCGTGACACACCCGGAGATGGTCTGTGTCGTCGAGACCGGGAATCCGAAGTGGGCGGTGGTCCACAGGATCCCTGCGCAGGTGGTTTGCGCCGCGAACCCCTGCGGGGGGTCGATCTTTGCGATCCGCGTTCCCATCGTCTTGATGATCCGCCAGCCGCCGACGTATGTACCGAGCGCCATGGCCAAGGCTGCCGAGACGATGACCCAGGTCGGCGGTCGGTTGGTATCGCCACTGACGTTGCCTGAGACAACGAGCGCGAGCCAGATGATCCCCATCGTCTTTTGCGCGTCGTTCGTGCCGTGCGCGAAGGCGACGAAACTACCGGAGACGACCTGGCCGCGTCGGAACACCCGGTTCACCTTGCTCGGCGAACGTCGTTTGATCACCCAGATGATCGCGATCATCATCGCGAAAGCGATCGCGAAGCCGAGTGTCGGCGAGAGGATGCCCGGTTTCACGACCTTCTCCCAGACCCCGCTCCAGTTGACGACGTCCAGACCGTCCGCCGCGATCGCTGAGCCGGCGACTCCGCCGATCAGGGCGTGGCTCGAGCTCGACGGGAGCCCGAGAAACCACGTTACGAGGTTCCAGGTGATTGCGCCGACGAGCCCGGCGAGGATGACGTTCAGTGTGACGACCTCGGGATTCACGATGCCCTTGGCGATCGTGGCCGCGACCGCGAACGAGACGAACGCGCCAAGGAAGTTGAGGATCGAAGCGATGAGTACAGCGGTGCGCGGGGACAGTGCCCTCGTCGAGACGCTTGTCGCGATGGCGTTAGCCGTGTCGTGGAAGCCGTTCGTGAAGTCGAAGAAGAGAGCGACGATGACGACCGCGACGAGCGTGAGGTCTTCCATGGCGCGGGTCGGCTAGGCGTTCTTCACGGCGATGTTCGCGATCACGTTGGCGGCTGTCTCACAGGCATCCAGAGCGCGCTCGAGCGCTGCGTAGATGTCCTTCCAGCGGATCACGATCAGCGGGTCGATCGCTTCGCCGCGGAAGAGGGCGCCGAGCGCATCTCGGAGAATCCGGTCGCCCTGGTCCTCGAGGCTCTTGAGCTCGATCAGCGCCTGCTGCACGCCACGCATCCCCTTGAGGTTGTGGCAGGCGGTCGCCAGCTGTTCGCAGGCGCGAACGATCACGGCGCATTGCTCGACGGCGTGTCGGGTCGGCATCTCGACGCCGTACAGCCCCAGCAAGTCGGACGCCTCCTCGAGGTAGTCGACGACGTCGTCGACGACAGTGGCCAGTTGGTAGATGTCCTCCCGGTCGAAGGGCGTCATGTACTGCGTGTTCAGGAGGTTGATCAGGTCACTTGTGAGGGTGTCCCCAGCCGTCTCGACTGCCTTGACCTGCTCCTGCGTGACGCCCGAGCTCGGGTGCTCGCGGAAGCGTCGCTCCACGAGACGGGCGGCGTCGAGTGCGTTCTCGCCTGCCTTGCCGAAGAGCACGTAGAACTCGGTTGTCCGCGGCGTAAGACTGAATCCCATGCGCGCGAGACGCTAACCGTTTGGAGCCATCGCGGTCCGAACAACCGACCAGGCTGTCGGATCATGCGAGCGCGTCGACGACGAGCGACTGGAAGTGCGCCACGAGTTGCTCGGACTCCGGCATGAGCCGCCCTTCGTCGATGAGCCCGGCGCGCACACCGGCCTGGACGCGCTCGACGAGGACACGATCCTCGGCGCCGACCTGCGCGTCGAACGCGAGCGACTCTTCGACCCAGGCCTCGTCGGCATCCTCCGCAACGAAGTAGTCCAGGAAGCGGTATGTCCGCTCGGTCGCGAGCGGGAAGATCGGGCCGATCGAGAAGTTCGGTCGACCCGGCATCACGTTGATCACGGTTCCCGGAAAGAGGAGGTGGAACTGGCCGCGCTCGACCTCGCCCGTGGGGTCGTACGAGCCGCGCGGCTCAGGCCGCGGTGGACCGTGCTGCGTCATGCGCCCTCCCTTCGTCTCGAGCAGATAGGCGTCCGGGGAGACGTCCATGACGGCGGAGAATCCTGGATGAGCTGTCGGGCAGTGGTAGCACTCGAGGAAGTTCTCGGCCGAGATCTTCCAGTTGGCGTCGAGCTCCGACTCGGCCCGCTGGAGGAAGCGAAGCGCGTCGAGGTCGATACCCGCAGCTCGGACTCGCTCGGGCACATCGTCGAGAAACTCCGCCAGCGGTTCTGCGTCGGGGTCGGGGTTGACGAACACGAGCGGGCCCCAGGTGTCGAGCTGCAGCGGGATCAGCCCGAGCTCGTCGGCGTCAGTTCCGCCCTCTCGCGAGAACCTCGGCGCGGCCACGAGCTTGCCATCGAGCCCGTACGTCCAAGCGTGGTACGGGCACTGGAGCGTGGCACGCTTGCCGGATCCCTCGCAGACCAGTGAGCCACGGTGGCGGCAGACGTTCAGAAATGCGCGGAGGGTTCCCTCCTCGTCACGTACCAACACGACGGGAACGTCAGCGACCCGGGTCGCGACGAACGTTCCGGCCTCTGCGACCTCGTCCTGGCGACCCGTGTACTGCCACGAGCGACGAAAGATGCGCTCGCGCTCGACGTGAAGCACGGCGGGATCCGTGTACCAGCTCCAAGGGAGGGTTCTCGTGCCGACGGCGCTCACACGGCGAACGCTACCCGTCTGTGGACTGAAGGCGCGGGTAGGATCGCGCCCGATGATCGGGCACGTGGAAGTGTCGGACCACGAGATCGCGGACGCCGTCGCGGCTGCAGAGACCACGGTCGCCTGATGTCCGACGCTGCACTCCTCGCATCCGTCGAAGAAGGTCTTCGGCCCCTTGCCCAGGTGCGGAACGTCGCCTGGTGGGAGTCGCAGGTCGACGCAAGCGCGGAGCACGAGCGGCGCCGGGCCCGGACGGAGCTGGCGTACTCGGACGCGCTCGCTGAACGAGATCTCTTCGCGGCGGTGCAGAAGGCGCGTCGCTCGGACAACGGTCCCCTTGGAGGCCGTCAGCTGGAGCTCCTGCACAACCTGATGCTGCCCCGCCAGGTTCCGGACGCGCTTCGCGCGAGGATCGTCGAGCTCGAATCTGCCGTCGAGGTGCGCTTCTCGCGTCACCGGGGTGTTGTCGACGGTGTCGAGGTCGACGACAACGAGATCAAGCGCATCCTTCGTCAGAGCGACGATCCGATCGAGCGGCGTGGGGCGTGGGAGGCGGCGAAGACCGTTGGTGCTTCGGTCGCCGACGACGTGCGCGAGCTGGCGAGGCTGCGCAACCAGGCAGCTCGCGAGCTCGGTTACCGCGACTGGTTCGCGCTCTCGCTGGCGACAGACGAGCTCGACGAAGGAAAGCTGATGACGACGCTGGCTGACGCCGATCGAGCGACCGCTGAGCCGTTCGCGCGCTGGAAGGGCGCGCTCGACCAGAGGCTTGCGCTGCGCTTCGAGTGCTCCACGTTGGAGCTTCGGCCCTGGCACTACGCCGATCCGTTCTTCCAGGAGGCACCGGTCGAAGGGTCGGTCGACCTCGACCCGTTCTTTGCCGGCAAGGACATCGTGTCTCTCTCCCGCAGGACGTTCGAGGGCATCGGGCTCGAGGTCGCGGGGATTCTCGACCGCAGCGATCTCTATCCCAGGGCGGGGAAGTGCCAGCACGCCTTCTGCATCGATATCGATCGGGCTGGAGACGTGCGGATAGTCGCGAATGTCGCTGAGAACCACGACTGGGCCGACACGATGCTTCACGAGCTCGGCCACGGGGTGTACGACCTCGGGTTCGGCGAGGAACTTCCATGGCTCCTCCGCAGCACCCATCTTGTAGCGACCGAGGCGTCGGCTCTTCTCTTTGGCGCTCTTGCCGGCAGCCGCGAGTGGCTCGAGCGCGTTCTCGGGATCGGTGCGCGCGAGGGAGTCGAGCTCGAGGAGCGCCTGCGCGCAGCTCGTGCCGCCGAGCTCGTCGTCTTCACCCGCTGGGTGATCGTCATGAACGGGTTCGAACGCGCGCTGTACGCGGATCCGGACAGCGACCTCGACTCGATCTGGTGGGAGCTCGTTGCCCGCTACCAGCTCCTCACGCCGCCCGACGGGAGACGCGCCCCCGACTGGGCCGCGAAGATCCACGTGGCCGTGGCGCCCGTCTACTACCACACGTATCTCTACGGTGCGATCGTCGCGCTACAGCTCAAGGACGCACTTGGCGCTGCGGTCGGTGGGATAGTCGACCGTCCGGAGGCAGGCCTCCTTCTGCAAAGGAAGCTCTACGCGCCCGGTGAGTCGATCCGTTGGGACCGCCTGGTCGAGGAGGCCTCAGGGTCTCCGCTCTCGGTCGCTTCTCTCGCGCGTGAGGTGAGCGCTGTCTGATCCCGGAGCCCGACGCAACCTCCTCACGGGCTCATTCGGGAATCTCACTGCGGAGCTCGTCGAGCAGGTGGCTGCCGGA
>Ga0224510_10000451_pt1 | contig 31702 bp, 30 predicted proteins | sample SF_May12_sed_USG_FD_170161 | JGI IMG/M metagenome (GOLD analysis project Ga0224510, IMG submission 170161) | Sediment microbial communities from San Francisco Bay, California, United States - SF_May12_sed_USGS_4_1 | ecosystem: Environmental > Aquatic > Marine > Sediment | place: USA: California... | reverse complement strand
GCCTGAGCCACACCGGCACAGCAGAACGACGGAGCATTTATCAACCCAACCGAGTCAGCACAGAAAGCAGAGACTCAGATTCGCCGACCGTCGTTCAGACTCATTTCCGGATTGGAAAATACTGCGAGCACCTGCAACTCACTCCCTGGACTAGCGTCGCCGAGCGGTATCGAGAAGGTCCGTGCGCGGATCTGGATGCCGTTGTTTGCTCAAACGTTCGTAGAGAACCCGATCCTCTTCGCTCACGACCGTTGGCATCACAATCTGTAAGGCTAGGAAAAGATCCCCGTATCCACCTGTTGCAGCCGGTAGCCCTTTCCCTTTCAGCCGCAACCTGCTATCGGCTTTGCTACCAGCCGGTACTTTGACCTTGACAGGCTCGGTTAAGGTTGGAGCGGTCACCTCCGCTCCAAGTGCGGCCTCCCATGGATAGACCGGAAGGGTGGCATGCAAATCAGAGCCCTGCCGACGGAAAATCGGATCGGACAGAATGCTCACATGGAGATACAAGTCGCCCCGCTTCCCACCATAGGCACCGGGTTGGCCTTTTCCCGCAACCCTCACGCGAGTTCCATCTTGAACTCCAGCAGGAATTCTTACTTCGATAGTCTTATGTTGCGTCGTTGTGCCACTCCCATGACAAGTTGTGCAAGGTCGCCCTCGCAAACTCCCACTCCCGACGCAGGTCGAACAGGTCTGCGGCTCACGGAGCGTGACGCGCTTCGTGACACCCGTCAACACTTCACGCAGCGCCAGCTGAACATCGGTCTCGAGATCCTCGCCCGGTGTGCCAAGATCGTCACGTTCGCCAGTCCGACGTCCGCGGTTCCCAAAGAGACTCTCGAAGAAATCCGAAAAGTGCTCGCTTCCGCCACCCCCTTGACTGCGGGAATCTTGGTTGAACCCCCAAGGCCCACTAGCCCCTCGCGTCCAAGCTTGCTGACGAGCATTATTGAAGTTCTGCGCTTGTTCCCAATCTGTTCCGTACTGGTCGTATTTCTTACGCTTGTCGGGGTCGGACAGTACTTCCTGGGCCTCATTCAGTTCCTTAAACTTCTTTTCCATCTCAGCCTTCTTGGCTCCGGTGTGAAGGTCGGGATGGTATTGGCGGGCTAAACGGCGAAATGCCTTTTTAATATCGTCGGCAGACGCAGTTCGAGGAACGCCAAGGGTTTTGTAGTAGTCGCGTGGGGCAGTTGCCATAAAATGTTCGCTATCGAACCGAGCAAAGAATGGACACCCGATGGATGCGAGCTGAGCTTACGGAGAGTCGAAACGGTTTGCAAGAGCCGAGTGGGTCTAATGAGGCGTCGAGACCTTGGCTCTGGCCATCAGCTTACAGTACGAGCACGTGTCTGCCGTCGTTGGCTGGCCACAGAGGGAGCACGGGTGCAAGCTGGAGCGGTCCCTCTCAGTCATCCTTGTGGATGGGTCAGCCTTTCGCTGCTTTTCGAGAAAACCCCAGTAAAACATTTGCTTGGTACCGGGCGATTCCGTTTCCAACCGGTTCAAGACCTCTTTATAAATGAGCGTGCGAGCCCCTTGAGCCATGGGGCATTCCTCAACGACATACTCGATCCGATTCAAAACACAATACGCCGCCAATTCACGCTCAGTCAAACGATACAACGGTTTCACTTTTTTGGCGAATCCCTCCAGAGAAGCGGGGAGACTCGGACCTTGCTTCTCAAGATATTCATCCTGCCAGTGAAGCACGTTGCCGAGGAGCCGGGCTGCCTCATCGTCCAAGTTATGTCCGGTTGCCATCACATCGTACCCATGTTGAAGGGCAGCATAGTTGAATTGATACCGCTTAATGGTCCCACAGGTCGAACAGGTTGGACGATGAACGATCATGGCGAGTTCACGGATTCCAGCCCCTTCTTCACGCTCCACGGTGTGGATATGCATCACCGCACCATGGGCCGCAGCAACCGTTTCAGCAAAATGCACGACTTTCTTCTGAGACGACTCGGAATAACCCCCAATTCCAAGATTCACATACAAGGCATCAGCCTTATACCCCATCTTCAGCAGAAGATCCCACAAAGCCAAACTGTCCTTGCCGCCGGATACAGCGACAAGAATACGGTGTTCCCTGGAGAACATATCCTGAGACCGAATCGCTTTCCCAACCTGGTCTTGCACGAAAGTATTAAAGCATTGCTTGCAGAATGCGGCGTTGTGACGAGGCAACTTTATCACCGCTTTGATCTTACATTTTGTGCAGTTCATGTGGTTGATGATACGGGGAGGGCACTACCTATTGCAAATAATCATGATGAGGCATCTCGACACTCGGTCATCTTGAATCTCAGAGGATGTACCCCTTCGCGCCGGGAAACTGGATCCGACGCGATATCACGAAAATTCTTGAGCGATTGACGATAGAAGAACAATCCGTTATGAACAAGAGGAACACTGTGGTCGCTAGGAAAGTCGGTAGTTAGACAGATCTGACAGTTGACATAATATTTCTTATCGGAACATGACACTCGAACTACTGAGCCGCGTTCACAAAGAGCTTTCCATCACCGGTCAGGCCTTTTACGAAACCGTGCTTGCCGTCTCCGAACTGGTTAACAGGAAAGTTCAAATTATCCGTCTACACGGGCACGCTTCGACATTGCTAAAAAAAATTGATGCGGTCACAGGTCGGCTTGGTCAGCAAATCGTCACACAGGTTTCCGATCGACTGCTCGAAAAGCCCGCAGTTGATTCAGGTGTCGCCATGATCGACGAGACGCTGAGCGACGCGATGACTGAAATTCAACAGCTAAAAACCTTCCTCGTTCGGATCGACATACAAATACGGGAACTCAAACTTGAAGCGATTCATCAAGATCTGCTTGCATTTCAGCGCGATCTCACGCTTCGATCAAGCGGCATTGAGCGGATTACCGTGACTCGTAGTGCTGCGGCAACACAGGAACCTTTGGGTGCACTTCCCTATTCTGCCTCCGCACACGTCGCCACCGTGTTCCGAGGGCCTTTTCTCTTGGCCCCCGACAAAGATCTGCTCTTGCGTCCCGGCGACATCGTCATCCTGATCGGCGATCAGGCAGAACTGGATAAGCTCACGGCATGGTTCACCAGCCAACGACCTCTTACGCCTTCTTAAACAAGATCAGCAACGCGAGCAGTAGGCACACCCACGACGATCGGATACAATAGCGGGCGATGATTATGCTTACATCCTGTTCGGCGCGAGTCAGGCAATTTCTATTCTCTACCGCCTCAATCCTTCTTTTTGTCACCTTGGAAACGCGGCACGCCGAAGCATTCTCAGCTGATTCACCAGGCATTCGGATGCTCGAGGAAATTCAAACGGTCATTACCGAATTGGCAGAAGAGACCAAACACTCCGTCGTCAATCTCTTTCCGATCACTAGTGGTGGCAGATCCCGGGAGACCCCGGGCGAACGCATGCCAAATGCGTCAGGCTCCGGTTCAGGACTCATCGTCGACGGTGACGGTCATATCGTGACGAACAACCATGTCATCGGCGATGCCACCGAGATTGAAGTGCGGCTCTCAGACAAGACAAGACTCACTGCTCATGTGGTCGGAAAAGATCCGGACACGGACTTGGCTCTGCTCAAAGTATCGGCAGGTCGACCGTTGGCCAGTGCGCGGTTCGGAGATTCAACAGGGGTCAAGGTTGGCCAATGGGTTCTGGCCGTCGGAAATCCCTTCGGACTGGATCAGTCTGTGACCCTTGGTGTCGTCAGCGGTATTGGTCGTGAAAATATCAATCTGTCACGCTATGAAAACTTCATTCAGACCGATGCCTCTATCAACCCGGGTAATTCTGGTGGCCCACTTTTTAACCTTCGTGGCGAGGTGATTGGAATCAATACGGCGATCATCAATTTTGCGCAAGGGATCGGCTTCGCGATCCCATCAAACATGGCCAAGCAGGTCATTGAACAATTGCTCGCCAAAGGAAGGGTCGTACGTGGGTGGCTCGGTGTCGGCATTCAACCGTTGACCGCAGAGTTGGCCAAGAAATTCGGTGTTACGGAAGGCGGTGGTGTACTGGTCAATGAAGTATTTGAGAAGGATCCTGCGGCGCTCGCCGGGATTCAGCCAGGTGATGTCATTGTTCGAATCAATGGCGTCGTGGTCGAATCTCCCAACAAACTCTCCCGCCTAATCGGAACACTCGCTCCAGGCGCAACGTCCCAGATCGAAGTCGTTCGAGATCTGAAGCATCTTCTTCTCAACATTCCACTGACCGAACGACCTGATAGTCCAGTTCTGGCATCCATTCCTCGGATAGAGAAGTTGGAGAGCAAACTCGGTCTTGAGGTTCAAGAATCGACGGCGGGGCTCGTGGAAAAGTTCAGACTCCGTCAGTCAAAGGGCGTCGTGATTACCAAGGTCGAACCAAACAGCCTGGCGCAGGCCGAAGGGCTTCGAGAGGGTGATCTCATCATAGAAGTCAATCGGACCGAGGTCTCTTCCTTGGGAGAGTTTACGTCCACGATTTCTCAATCTCGACGAGGCGACGCGCTCTTGCTTCGCGTGCTCCGAGAAAACCGCGCGTTTTATGTCGTCCTCAAACCAATCAACTGACCTTCTCAAGGGTTGACGGCGATATGCCGCTCAGCCTTCCGTCGTTCGATGATTTTGCCTGTGAGTTCTCGAGGCACTTCGTCGTAGTGATCAAACTCCATTGCATAACTAGCCCGTCCCCCAGTCACGGCATTGAGGGCTGGCGCATACCGGAGTAATTCCGTGAGCGGCACCATGACCGTGATCCGTTCCATATGATGATCCATGGCATTCACGGAGACGATACGTCCACGACGAGCGTTCAAATCGCCCATCACAGCGCCAATCGTATCGGTCGGACTATCGACCTCGACCCGCATGACAGGTTCAAGGAGCACCGGGTGAGCTGTTTCCATCGCCTTCTTGAACGCCATGGCTCCGGCGATCTTGAACGACATCTCGGACGAATCGACGGCATGAAAAGAGCCATCATATACGGTCACCATCACATCAACGACCGGAGCGCCACATAACGGCCCCTCATGGAGCGCTTCATGAACGCCCTTTTCTACGGCGGGGATAAAGTTTCGAGGGATGGCTCCCCCAACAACACGATTATCGAACGCAAATCCACTCCCGCGGGCCAGCGGGGCCACCTCAAGCCAACAATCGCCGTATTGTCCATGCCCCCCGGTTTGCTTCTTGTACTTCCCTTGCGCCTGTGATGTGAGTTTAATCGTTTCCCGGTACGGAATCTTCGGCAGATGCAGCGTAACGGCCGCCCCAAATTTCCGTTGCAACTTCTCCAAAGCCAGATCGATGTGGAACTGCCCCATCCCGCTCAGCACCATTTCCTTCGTTTCAGCATTGCGCGTAAACTCGAGTGTCGGATCCTCCTCAACAAGCTTGTGGAGGCCGAGGCTGACCTTATCAATTTCCGCCTTCGATTGTGCCTCAATGGCGAACGGTAAGATTGGTTTCGGCAATCCAATCGCCGCGTAGCAGATAGGAGCGCTCTCCTGACACAGGGTATCACCCGTCTGCGTGTCTTTGAGTTTCCCCATGGCCACGATGTCCCCTGCCTTGGCGGAGTCGACCATCACATGACGCTTGCCCAGCACCTTGTAGAAATGGCCGAGCTTCTCTCGCACCTGTCGCGACGAATTCCATAGCGTTACATCAGCCTGAACTGTTCCCGACACCACACGACAATAGGACAGTCGTCCAACGAATGGATCGATGAGAGTCTTGAAGACATACCCGGAAAAAGGTTCTAGGGCTTCCCCTTTCCGCTTGCATGATTCGCTCACTTCAGGATGAGTCCCGTACCACGGATGATCCACACCGCGCTCGTTTGGTGAGGGCAGCAACATCACAATAGCATTCAAGAGCGACCAGACTCCCACATTCTGAATGGCAGATCCGGCATAGGCTGGAAGGAGTCGTCTTGTATGAGTCGCGCGTCGCAGGCCGTCCAAGAGTTCTTCCTGTGTCAATTGCGCCTGGGAGATGTACCGCTCCAGGAGAGATTCGTCAGTCTCGGCCACGGCCTCCACCAGCCGACTGCGCGCGTCCTTGTACAGCTCCTGTTGATCAACGTCAAGCGAGGGTTGTTCGTTTTTTGGAGACGTCGGGCAAGAGCGAATAATCTTCTCAGAACTCACGTCAGAGACTCCGACGAAACGCCCGCCTTGATGAATCGGTATCGTGACAGGAATTGGAACTGCATCAAAGTGTTGGCGGCAGGTTTCCAGTGTGGACTCGAAGGATGTACCCTCCTTGTCCAGCCCATTCACGAACAGGAGACAGGGCAGATCCAATTCCTGGATCTTCAACCAGAGCCTATCGAGTTCGGATTTCACGCCGCTGCTAGCATCTACGACAACGACGGCTGCATCAACGGCGCGTAGGGCAGCCATCGGTTCGCCGAGAAGATCGAGCGCTCCAGGAGGATCGATGAAATTGATCGTGGTCTGATTCCAGCTGAACTGGAGAAGGCTGGTACTGGTCGATGTGCGATGACGGAGCTCTTCCGGTTCAAAATCCGAGACGGTCGTTCCATCCGTCACCGACCCCATGGAAGGGATCACTCCGGCGACATATAACAGGGCCTCGCACAGAGAAGTTTTCCCGGCCCCGACACTGGACACAATCGCCACATTTCTGATGGGCTCTTCACGGGTGGTTTCCATGGCATGCCCTCCGGTTGAGAATAGATGAGGTTAGTTCATTGATTTCCTCACATGTCTTCCTGATCATCTCGTGGTCGCGTCAGCCATCCCTCGTCAGCGAAACTGACGTACCGACCGTCGCCAATAATGAGATGATCCAATACTCGGATTCCCAAGACACTACCCGCCGCGACCAATCGATCGGTCAACCGTCGATCCTCCATACTGGGAGTGGGATCCCCGCTTGGATGATTGTGAAGAAAAATCACGGCAGCCGCCGATTCACGTATTGCGAGTGCAAAGACTTCCCGTGGATGAACGATGCTGAGGGTCAGACTCCCTTCAGAAACCGTGGTTTCTTTGACCACCATGTTCTTTGCATCGAGTAGCACCACCTTGAAGAGTTCATGTTTCACATCGCGGAGTACAGGATGAAAATGTTTGAAGAGATCGGCGCTCGATGAAATACGCGTCCCCGTCGAGAGTGGAATCGCCAGCGAGCGCCTCCCTAATGCCAAGGCGGCCTTGAGCTGGGCCGCCTTGGCGGGGCCGATTCCTTGGATGGCACAGAGTTCTTCAATGCCGCAGGCCGCGAGCCCACCTAGGCCTCCCATCCGATCAAGGAGCTCGATGGCCACTTGCACAGCAGAAGAATCGCGTCGCCCTGTCCTCAGCAGGATGGCGAGAAGATGCGCATCGGACAGGGACTCTGAGCCTTTAGAAAGAAGACGTTCACGGGGGCGCTCCGTTTTGGGCCAGTGGACAATTCCGTTCCTCGGCCCCTTCAAATCCGCCATAGATCCCACGCTTGGACAAAAAATTGACGGACCGGACGCTTTTGTACCGTCAAAGAAGCTGAACTTGCCGACCAGCGACAACTACGTATCTCACAACCTATTGAAATTCAAACAGGTGACAAATTGGTGCAGCTCTTGCTTCTGTCCGCCCGCAGCAATGAACGTCGCCACCCTAGGAGGACTCAATGGAATGTCCGAAGTGTAAGGGTATGATGATGTTGGAGCGGTTTTCAGATTTTTTTCTGGTCTTCTATGCATGGAAGTGTATTAATTGCGGTGCCATTATTGATCGTACGATTTCCAACAATCGCAGAAAGAGTCTCGCAGCTCGAGAATCTCACACGGTAACGACTCGCTAAATTGCGCTCTTTGTCGAGCTCGACATCCGAGCCCGCAAGAGAGTTGGCCGTTTGAGCACGATCCCCTCACTCGCCTTACCCTGGCACTCAAAAGTGACCATATTATAGTCCTCTACCTCTGTGCGGTCAAAATGAGGGTTGGGACCCCTTCCACAATTAAGCAACTGATTTCTCATCTCCGGGCTACGACAGGATCCTGTCCTCCCTTTACCGGCCTGCATTCCTTGACCCTCACAAAAACGCTATGTTAGTGTGCATTGTTCAGGATAATATTGGTTGGTATGCGTGTGATCGCGGGTACCAATAGAGGGCGGCGGCTCTACACCCCTCGGGCGCATCATCTTCGTCCAACCTCGGATCGCGTTCGAGAAGCCTTATTTTCAATTCTTGGCAATCGGCTAACGAAGAGTCGAATGTTGGACCTCTATGCTGGGACGGGTGCCGTGGGAATAGAAGCCTTGAGCCGAGGGGCAGCACATGTCACCTCTGTAGAATCGGACAAAGAGGCGTTGAAACTGCTTCGGCGGAACATGCAGATCTGTCGGATCGGTGACGAACTCTCCTTGCGGGCCCAAGCAGTCCACCAGTTTCTCAGCAACCCTGATCAATGGCATGGTCCCTACGACCTCGTCTTTGCCGATCCACCGTATTCGGATGCAGAAGAATGTGCTTCATTGCTTTCCAAGCCACAGTCCGAGGATCTCATCCACGCCGACTCATGGCTGGTGATCGAACACGCCGCAAGAACCACCCTACCCCTGTCCGTAGGACGCACGCAGTTCCTGCGTCGGTATCGATACGGAGACACCGCCCTTTCTATCTATTCCAGTCCCACTGCTGAGCGTCCATGAAGATCGGCATCTATCCCGGCACATTCGATCCCATTACCCATGGCCACACGGACATTATTACGCGTAGTCTTCGCGTGTTTGATAAGGTAATCGTGGCGGTAGCTCCCAACCCTTCTAAACATCCGCTCTTCAATTTTTCGGAACGTCTTGCTATGGTGCAACTGGTCATGAAAGACCTCGACCAAGTCGACGTCACGCCATTTGAGGGATTATTAGTGGATTATGTTGAACGCTCAGGCGCCCATGCGATTATCCGAGGGCTCCGCGCCATTTCAGACTTTGAACACGAATTTCAAATGGCGCTCATTAATCGCAAACTTGCCAAAACCGTGGAGACGGTCTTTCTAATGCCTAGCGAGGAATATTCCTATCTATCTTCGACCATCATCAAAGAAGTCGCGCGCCATGGGGGGAACTTGACAGAATTTCTCCATCCAGAAGTCGCGCGCCGCCTCGAAGACCGGATCCGGAGTCTCAAGCCATGAAGCTCGCTGCCCGTGTCAGCCGCATCGCACCATCCCCTACCCTTGCCATGGCGGCAAAGGCTAAGGCCATGGCGGCTCAAGGATTGGATGTCATCGACTTTTCCGCAGGCGAACCGGACTTTGATACGCCAGCCCCGGTGAAGGCTGCAGCCGAAGAAGCGATTCGCGCTGGGTTTACGAAATACACCCCTTCCTCAGGAATCGACGAGTTACGTGGAGCGATCGCAGAGAAGCTGCAAGCTGAGCTTGGAGTGCACTACGACAAATCGCAGGTCCTGGTTTCCTGCGGCGCGAAACACTCGTTGTACAATCTCGCCGAAGCGTTCCTTGAAGCGGGCGACGAGATCATTATCCCAATCCCCTACTGGGTATCTTATTCTGATCAAGCACTCTTGAACGATGCGACGCCGATCCTGCTCGACACAACGGAGGAACAGGGGTATGCCGTCCATGCTGCTCCCCTGGAACGACTCATCACCCCTCGGACCAAAGCTATCATCGTCAATAGTCCGTGCAACCCGACTGGAGCAGCCTATGATCGAGCGACACTGGAAGAGATCGCATCGGTCGCGGTACGGCATGATCTTCTAGTCATTTCCGACGAGATCTACGAAAAGATCCTCTACGATGGGGCGGTCCATGTCAGCATTGCCTCGCTAGGACCGGAGATTGCCGCTCGAACCGTCATCATCAATGGGGTTTCAAAGGCCTATGCCATGACAGGGTGGAGAATCGGTTATGCGGCTGGCCCTAAGGAACTGATCACGGCGATGGCCAACATTCAGAGCCAGAGTACTTCCAATCCTTGCTCCATCGCCCAAAAAGCGGCCGTTGCTGCATTGCGTCTTGGAGAGCCGTTCACCATCAAAATGGTGGAGGAATTTTCTCGTCGCCGGACCACGATCGTGAATGGGTTGAACAAGATACCCGGGGTATCGTGTCGGATGCCGCAGGGGGCGTTCTACGCCTTTCCGAATATCAAAGGAGTATTGGGAAAACAGGGGCCATCAGGTATGCTGGAGACTCCGAATGATGTGGCTCAATACCTGCTGAACGAGGCTCAAATCGCAACGGTACCAGGTGAGCCCTTTGGCAGCAGGGAACATCTGCGATTATCATATGCGACCGGCATGACGAGCATACTCAGAGGTCTTGAACGCCTCGAGCAAGCGTTTGCGAAACTCACGTGACCTTTACCAAGAACTGATGGAAGAAGAGTGCACAAGGGAGGAAAACCGTGCCGATTTACGAATATCAGTGTGAAGGTTGTGCCTACCGATTTGAAGTGAAACAGAGCATAAAAGACGATCCCCTCACGACGTGCGAACGATGTGGACAGGCAGTACGGCGACTGATTTCCTCACCTGGAATCCTGTTCAAAGGAAGCGGCTGGTACGTAACAGACTACTCGGACAAGCTCAAGCCACCATCAAGCACCGGAGGGGACACCGGGGGGACGGCTACGGGCGAGAAAAAAGATACTGCGACTCCCGCTGCAACAAGCTCAACTCCTTCGGCTCCCGCAGCAGCACCTGCGACAACATCAACGAGCTCGTCAACCGCGGCTTCGAACACAGCGACGTCCTCATCTTCCTCATAATGTCGCAACCAAGCTAACGGCTCCCGACGCCCTTCGAACCCGAGTTTCTGTTCGGTGGTGCCTTCCGAGTACTCTTCTGCGCCGCCTTGCCGGAAGGCTTCACCGTCGCTTTCATTGCGGTCTTCCGTTGTGTGGTTTTTGAAGCCCTCGCTTTTGAGGCTTTGGTACGAACCGTGTCCAACTGTTTTTGGAGCCCCATAATCATCGCAGTCTTTTCCTGATTCGTGCGACTCAGTTCATCCACCTGACTCTGGTACTCCTGCTTGGCCTTTGATAGATCCAGGACTTGCCCTTGCAGTTGGGATTTTTCCATTGCCAGCGTTTGCGTTTCCGATCGTAGTTGCTCGATCTGAGCCTGTAACGCGGGCGGCCAATAATCACACCCCACAAGGCTCAGCATGAGACCACACGCGAAAACCGTGCTGAGTCGCTGCATCGATAGACTGTGCATCGTCATCATCCTCAGTTCCCCTTTCGTCGAAATGGATCGAGCCACGCGGCAGCTTCAACCAGCTGGCCTCACATCTATTCTCTCTTCGATCGAATAAGCAGATTGTAGCAGATCGATCACAATCGACACCGCGGGAGATCGGCTCTAGCTGTTTGGATCTAGTGTTGGTAACAGCACGACGACTACCGTGAGAACAGAGACAATGGTGCCAGGCGATTGGGGTGTGACAAGCAGGATGCCTCAGGGTGGCGGTCGGAGCAGCCTTATGTCTTCAGTGCACGATGAGCAATATCTGTCCTGAAATGGCACCCGTCGAAGGAGATCGTGTTCACGACGCGATACGCCTCGCGCTGTGCATCCGTGAGAGTTGATCCGCGACCTAAGATGCCGAGCACCCGACCTCCGGCAGTAACGATCTCGGTCCCTCGCTGAGCCGTCCCTGCATGAAATACCATGGAGGCTGATGCAATGGCGGCGGCCGAGGAAAGGCCCTGAATCGTTACCCCCTTCCGGTAAGAACCGGGATAGCCCCCCGAAGCCATGACGACACAGACCGCGGCATCTCGATGCCATTCAACCGCAAGTTGGTCGAGTCGATGTTCAACCACCGCGTCGAGAACATCGAGGAGATCTGTCTTGAGCAGCGGTAACACCACCTGCGTTTCAGGATCGCCCATCCGTGCATTGAACTCCAACACGTACGGTGTTCCTTTCACCACCATCAGTCCTGCGTACAGCACACCCTGGAATGGAGAACCAAGACGTGCCATTGCGTCAACCATCGGCTGCAGGACCTCACGTGTGACTTGAGCTTGGAGCTCGGCCGTCCCGAGCGGGGCAGGAGCATACGCACCCATGCCTCCTGTATTCAGCCCGGTATCACCATTACCGACCCGCTTATGATCTTGCGCCGGTGGCATTGGTACCACTGTCTTGCCATCCGTGAAGGCCATGATTGTCAATTCTTCACCCGCCAAAAACTGTTCGATCAGGACCTGTTTGCCGGCTTGACCGAAAACCGCGTTCTCCATGGCATCTACGATGGCCTGTTTCGCTTGATCGCGGGTCGTTGCAATAATGACCCCCTTGCCCTGAGCCAGCCCGTCTGCCTTGATCACAACCGGGAGCTCATGCTGCTCAACATAGGCCAAGGCGTCGCCAGCTTTTTCAAAACTCTTGGCCTGAGCGGTTCTGATCTTGGCTTGGGCCATGACGTCCTTGGAAAAGATCTTGCTGGCTTCCAAACGGGCCGCGTTCTTGGTCGGCCCGAAAATCTTGAGTTTAGCTTTGCGAAACTCGTCAATGATGCCCAACGCGAGCGGCACCTCAGGGCCAATGACCGTTAGGTCAATCTTCTCTTGAAGCACGAACTGTTTCAGACCTGGAAGATCGTCCGCCTGGATCGGGACACAGGTTGCCAACGAGGAAATCCCCGCATTCCCCGGAGCACAATAGAGGAGAGGCTTGCGCGGACTCTGCGCCAGCTTCCACACAATTGCGTGTTCCCGCCCGCCACCACCGACAACAAGAATTTTCATGACACCTTCTTAGGTAAGAGAGGAGAGACGGAGCCTGAGGATGTTCAAAACGCGTCGCCAGCAAGGCCGCAGCGAGCGAAATGCCGAGACGTACTGTTGTGGGTACGTTGAGGCATTGAGTGATGCGAGAACGCCGTTGGCGCCCGTTTTCAACATCCGATCAATGGCGGAAGTGGCGCATACCCGTCAGAATCATCGCCATTCCATGTTCGTCTGCCGCTTTGACGACTTCGGCATCTCTGATCGACCCACCAGGTTGAATGACGGCGGTAATACCGGCTTCCGCCGCGGCATCCAGACCGTCGCGGAACGGGAAGAACGCATCCGAAGCCATGACACAGCCCTTCACCGGCATTTGCGCTTTCATCGCCGCCAACTTCACGGAATCCACCCGGCTCATCTGTCCTGCTCCGATACCGACCGTCTGCCCAGGCTTGGCATAGATAATCGCGTTGGACTTGACGTGTTTGCAGACCTTCCAGGCAAAAGAACAGGAGGCATACTCTTCGTCCGTCGGCTTGCGGACCGTCGGCACCGTCAGTGCACGAAGATCGGCCAACACACCGAGATCGCGATCTTGTACGATCAATCCACCGACCAGCTTCTTGAGATCAAATCCGTCCTGTTTCCCCTTCGTCAGTGGTCCCACATCCAATAAACGAAGATCCTTCTTGCGTTTCAGTTCGGCCAACGCATCCTCAGCAAACCCCGGGGCAATGACGACCTCAACGAACGTCGAGGTGATTTCCTTCGCCGCGGCCATATCCACGATTCGGTTAAAGGCGATCACCCCGCCAAAGGCCGAGACCGGATCGGTCTCACGCGCCTTGACGTAGGACTCAACCGGCGTCGCGCCCAGTGCCACCCCGCAGGGATTGTTGTGCTTAATGATCGCGACCGCCGTCTCGTCATACTCCTTGACCAATTCGAGTGCTGAATTTGCGTCCAAAAAATTATTGTAGGACATGGCCTTGCCGTGAAGAATTTTCCCTCGTGAAACAGAAGGCTCGTTGCTGTGTCGTTCACGGTAGAAGGCCCCTTGCTGGTGAGGATTCTCTCCATACCGAAGCGTTTCAGCCAATTCAAACTGCAGCGACAGCACCGTCGGGAACTTCACCTCCCCACCGCGGGCCTGCTTTTCCAAGTAGGCGGCAATCAATCCATCATAGCGCGCCGTATGCTGAAACACCTTCATGGCCAATTCACGGCGTAGGGCTGCCGTCGCAGTATTGCCCTTAACTGCATCAAGAACCCGCGCGTAGTCTGCTGGATCCACCAGCACCAGTACATCTTCATGATTCTTGGCGGCTGATCGCAACATCGACGGTCCGCCGATATCGATGTTCTCGATGGCATCCTCAAACTGGCAATCCGGCTTCGCGATCGTCGACTCGAACGGGTAGAGATTCACGACCACCACATCGATAGGGCCAATCCCGTGCTGGCTCATCTGTTCGACATGGGCCTTGAGCGAACGCCTGCCTAGCAAGCCCCCATGGATCTTGGGATGGAGTGTTTTTACCCGACCGTCAAGAATTTCGGGAGAGCCGGTATAGGCGGCCACGTCCGTCACCTGTACTCCGGCATCGCGAAGTGCCTTTGCCGTGCCACCGGTGGACAGAATTTCAGCGCCAAGCGACTCCAGCCCCTTCGCCAACTCGACGACCCCGGTCTTATCCGAAACACTAATCAATGCCCGCTTAATGCCGGCCATGTTTGACTCCTTCGAATGGTGTGCAATGTCGGATGGTTACGTTGCTGTATGATAGGCGCGCGAAGAATAGCAAATGGGTCCGGCAAGTGCAAGGCGACAGATGGCCCGTACCTGACGGACGGATCATTGACGGCGAGACCATCAATCGGGTAACGTCAGGGCCGGAGTAAGGAGGTCGTACATTCCCCTACCATAACCACTCAACTTAACCAAGGAGGTGTGCCATGCTGGCTGGCCGATTGGTGAAATTGATCGAAAAGAACTCCGAGCAGCTCGCCCGAGAGCTCAGCGAGAAAGTGTGGAGCTCTCCCCGCTGCAGTGACCTCCGCAAAGTCCCCCCGGATGAACTTCGAGCCCGTACCCGCGAGATTTACGATAACCTGAGCAACTGGCTGATGGACAAGACCGAAGCCGAAGTCGAACAGCGGTATACAGAGATCGGGGCCCGGCGCGCCGAACAAGGTGTGGCCTATAGCCACTTCCTTTGGGCCATCACCGCCACGAAGGAGCACATGTGCGCCTTCGTCCAGCGAGAGGGTTTGTCAGATAGCGCCATGGAGCTACACGGAGAGCTGGAACTGATGCATCTCCTGAACCAGTTCTTCGATCGTGCCCTCTACTACACTGCCGTGGGCTATGAGCGCGAGCGCGCTCGCATCGGATCCAACCTCAAGCGACGCAGGGAAGACCATCAGAAGGTCTATCTCTAGCTTCTGCCTGAGAGGAAGCCATCCCTCTCCCGAGAAACCGTCGGGCTCACTGCCTTCGCGTGGGCCCAACGCCACCGCTCATTAGTTTCCCCTGTTTGAGAAAGATCTGGCTTGACCAGCCAGGAATGCCGTACATGTTCCATAGGCCCTACCAATCCGCACCTAACCGATCGATAACAAGTTGGTGGACCACGGTATACTTCCCGAGTGTTGAGAGATATACGGCCGCTTCCGCCACATCAAAGGGATCAATTTTTTCGCTGCGTTCGATCTCTACCGGAGAGGCATCGACCAACTCATCGGCCACGCTTCCCGGGCAGATGGCACTGACCTTAATGTGGTACGGTCGGCCTTCATCCGCCAAAGATTTTGTGATCGCAAGAATGCCATGTTTTGACGCGCTGTAGGTGCCAGTCCCCGCCCAGGCTTGGAGCCCCGCCACACTCGACATATTGATGATCACGCCGCCACCTTGCTGTTTCATGTGACGGAATGCTTCACGACAGCAGAAAAACGTCCCGCGCAGATTCACTCCCATCACCTGATCGAAGGTCTGGGTGCTCGCCTCAGCTAGAGGGCCACCGCCGCCAATCCCCGCATTGTTCACCAGGATATCAATCCGGCCAAAGCGACTGACTGTATCACCCATTAATCGCTCAACCTGCTGCTCGTCTGCCACATCGGTTTGTATTGCTATCGCTTCTCCCCCGTTCTGCTGTATCTGATGCACAGTCTGCTCACAAAGGGTATTCCGCCTTGCGGCGACCACGACGGTGGCTCCCTCCTGACCAAACCGGAGAGCAATGGCCTTCCCAATTCCGCTACTACTCCCCGTAACGATTGCGATTTTTCCGTGAAGTCGTACGTTCCTCATCTCCAGCATCGGCTTGGCTTGATACCAAAGCCTCCTCAACTCAATGCACAGCTTCTTGCAAAAGCATAGAAGCGAATTCTACGATCGTCGTCGCCCGTAAACCTCCCCATCACACACAATTCAGTTTCCGCAAAGGGTGCCCATCGGATGGCGCTGCTGGTCTAACCCTAGGTTACGTCGCTCGATCAACCATCTCTCAGCATGTTCAGTTATTTCAACATGTTCGGTGTTGATTCCTTTGAAGTGCACCAGCTTGAGATTATACACATTCCGAGCTCAATCTGGCTGACGACGCAGATTTCACCCTAGTACATCAGCCATCAAATGTGATACCGTGATACGTCGCACTTCAGTCATCACATCATCCGTAGCAGGCTGACCTCATGAGGCGTACGGAAATCTTGACCGGCGGTCTTGGTGCATTGATACTCGTTGCCGAGGTGTGCATCCCACAGCATCCGTTTCCACTATCGATGACGTCTCAATCCGTCGATCACGACCAGCCTTCGTTCAATCGCGTCTCTCTCCCGATGGGAGATGCAAACCAGGCTTTTGATCTTCATCAACCATTGAATGACCGACCGAAGGAATGAATGAACTATGAGCACACTGAGCAAATGGTTGCAGCCGCCCCCCAAAGACTCCATTGAACAGCAGTACCAGGAGCTCGCCAATCTCCTGCGTACAAAAGAACGGGTGTTGGAGACGACCTCGCACGATCTGAAGGTGAAAACGGCGGCGATGCAAATTCTTGAACAGAAGGTCATGTCGTCGGAGAGCACGGTCACCTCCGTTCAACGGGAACTCAACGCCCGTACCGAACAGATAAAGGCACTTGAAACGGAATTGGCCGCACGGTCGAATCGGGTGACCGCCCTGGAAGCTGAAGGAGATGTCGTGCGCCAACGCATGACTGATCTCAATTTGATTATTTCCGACCAGGCGGAGGAACTTCGTGGAGCCCAGCAGGCTCGTCATGCCGCCGAACAGGCTCAAGAAGTCCTGAAAGAAGAGATCCGGGTCCTCCGCGACCACATCACCCAACTCAACGAAGGCCTCACCGATCGAAACTATCTCCGCACCCAACTTGAAAAGATGGGGGCTGCGCAAGACCGCGTGCATCGACTGGAAATTGAGTTCAGCGACCGTGAAGCCGCCCATCGGGCGACCATCCAACAGCTCGAAAAGTCCATCGCCGAACGCGATCAACGTATCCAGCAGTTTGATGCCAATACTGCGGTCCAGGTAGACGAACTCCGGGAAGCCCAGCAAACCTGTCATGCCGCCGAACAGGCCCAAGAGGTGCTGAAGGAAGAGATCCGGGTCCTCCGCGAGCACATCACGCAACTCAACGAAGGCCTCGCCGACCGCGACCGCCTCCGTGCCCAGGTCGCAAAGCTCGATTCCACACAAGATCGCGTGCATCAACTCGAGGTCGAGCTTGGTGACCGTGAAGCCGCCCATCGGGCGACCATCCAACAGCTCGAAAAGTCCATCGCCGAACGCGATCAACGTATCCAGCAGTTTGATGCCAATACTGCGGTCCAGGTAGACGAACTCCGGGAAGCCCAGCAAACCTGTCATGCCGCCGAACAGGCCCAAGAGGTGCTGAAGGAAGAGATCCGGGTCCTCCGCGAGCACATCACGCAACTCAACGAAGGCCTCGCCGACCGCGACCGCCTCCGTGCCCAGGTCGCAAAGCTCGATTCCACACAAGATCGCGTGCATCAACTCGAGGTCGAGCTCAGCGACCGCGAAGCCGCTCATCGGGCGACCATCCAACAGCTCGAAAAGTCCATCGCCGAACGCGACCGGCGAATCAGTAAGGTCGACACGAATGCCGCTGCCCAAGCTGAGGAACTCCGTGGAGTCCAACAGGCTCGTCAGGCTGCCGAACAGGCCCAAGAGGTGCTGAAGGAAGAGATCCGGGTCCTCCGCGACCACATCACCCAACTCAATGAAGGTCTCGCCGACCGCGACAAGAGGATTACCAACAGCGATGCGAGTGCCGCCGCCCAAGCCGACCAGCTCCGGGAGGCCCAACAGGCTCGTCAGGCTGCCGAACAGGCCCAAGAGGTGCTGAAGGAAGAGATCCGGGTCCTCCGCGAGCACATCACGCAACTCAACGAAGGCCTCGCCGACCGCGACCGCCTCCGTGCCCAGGTCGCAAAGCTCGATTCCACACAAGATCGCGTGCATCAACTCGAGGTCGAGCTTGGTGACCGTGAAGCCGCCCATCGGGCGACCATCCAACAGCTCGAAAAGTCCATCGCCGAACGCGATCAACGTATCCAGCAGTTTGATGCCAATACTGCGGTCCAGGTAGACGAACTCCGGGAAGCCCAGCAAACCTGTCATGCCGCCGAACAGGCCCAAGAGGTGCTGAAGGAAGAGATCCGGGTCCTCCGCGAGCACATCACGCAACTCAACGAAGGCCTCGCCGACCGCGACCGCCTCCGTGCCCAGGTCGCAAAGCTCGATTCCACACAAGATCGCGTGCATCAACTCGAGGTCGAGCTCAGCGAGCGCGAAGCCGCTCATCGCGGCACGATTCAGCAACTCGAACGAGCCCTTGCCGACCGCGACAAGAGAATTGAGAAGCTTGTGCCAGTCAATCATCTCCTTCGCGAAAAGGAGTCCGAAATCAAGGAATGGGAGAAAAAACTCACTCGTACCGTTCGCGAACATGAGGGGCAACTCACCAAGCTCCAAGAGCAATGTGTCGCCCAGGATCAACTTCGCGAGCAACATCAGCTCACTGAACACCAACTCCGCGAGGAACAGAGGCTCGCCAAACACCAACTTCATGAGCGAGATGAACAGATCGCGCGTCTCCAGCGGCAGCTGCAAGACCTTGAGACCGCACGCCAAAACCTGACCGCGGATGTACAGCGGATTCCGGAGAAAGATGAGCAGATTAATCGTCTTCGAAAGCGGCTCAGAGAAATGCAAGCCGAGCTTCGCGCAGAGGCCTCCGCTTCCGCGAAGGGATCGAGCGATCTCAAAGCAGCTCCGCTCGCCAAAGTCGCTCCCAGCGCTCAACCAACTTCGAGTACCGCCACTACGCCGACTAGCGCTGTACCAACCCAGGGCTCACAGAACAGCACAAGACAGGATTCCCACGCCAAACTGGACAAGTCTGGTGTTGCATCCAAAGTCAAAGCTGAGCCGGTCACCAAGACTGCTACTGGCCCTAAACCAACCCCTGATACCAAGGCAGCTCCCAACAAAACCGCGTCTGGTACTACTACCATCGCTCCAGCAGCCATCATCTCCCGGCAGGGACGACCGAACGGCACTGGGCAGGATTCCCACGCCGAACAGCCCAAGTCCGGTGACAATCCCAGCACAAAAGCTGAGCCCATCAACAAAGCTATTCCCAACGCAAAACAATCCCCTGACGCCAAAGCGGCTGCTCCCACCAAACCAGCCGCGAGTGCTAAGGCAACTCCTGCAGCGGCTGTTTCCAGTCAGGCCGTGCCGAATGGCGCAGGGAAAAGTTCTCCTGTCGTTCAACCTAAATCCGGTAACGGGAAAGATGTACAGAAGGATGATCTCCAAAAGATCAACGGGATCGGACCGGTTTTCGCACAGACCCTCAACAAGCTGGGCACCTACACATTTATTCAGATCGCTCGGTGGAAACCAGAAGATATCAAAAAGATCTCCAAGAAGCTCGACACCGACCCTGAACGGATCAAACGGGAGAATTGGATCGCGGACGCTAAGAAGCAACACTTCAGAAAATATGGAGAGAAACTCTAGTCATTCGATAGAAGGCCGTTCCAGATGGGATTTTGAAGAGGCGCCTTCTCTGCTCGGCCTACCGTAATACATTTCACCGACCAGCCGTTCAACCCAACTCTCTGTTAGCGCTCAGCTGCAAGAAGGAATGCATTGATCAACGGATGCGGGTGATCTGGGCGCGATCTTGGTTCATTGATGGCAAAGGTCTGAGGATCAATCGCTTCCACCGCATACCAGTCATCAACCATAGTTGAGGCAGAACTATAGGTTTCCCCTTGTTTAATGTCACCGAATACGTCGGCTGGCTCCACAAGTCGTTCATGGCACCCAGCAAGACTGAAACACAGGCTCACCAAGAGCATAAACTGGCAAAGATTCATGACAAAAACCGACTCTCTTTCATCGCTGATTCCCAGGTGTACGCCGTATTAGGAATTTAGCAGCTTGGCTGTCTGCTCTGATCATTGACGACAATCTCCTCATGAACACACTCTCAAGTTACGAGGCGCCGAAATTAGCGAGTCAGCATGAGGATGTCAATTGGATCGCTGTGCTGTCGGAATATTCGGCGGGCAACGGGCTTACGAAGGCCTACATGAGATCGAACTTCGCTCGTTCATCCACCCCGCCTCCTGTTTGACTTCCCCTCCTTCTCTCCATAGAATCGCACCATGTCATCGTCCTTTGTTCACCTCCATCTCCACACCCAGTTTAGTCTCCTCGACGGCGCGAACCAGATCGAGCCGCTCGTTCGCCAGATCAAGTCCTTCAGCCAGCCAGCCGTGGCCATGACCGACCATGGCAACATGTTCGGTGCCGTGGAATTCTATCGGAAAGCGAAGGATGTGGGCGTCAAACCGATTATCGGGTGTGAAGCCTATATGGCGCTCGGAAGTCGACACGCGAAGAAAGACAGTGGGCTCGCGCACAACGATTACTACCACCTGATTCTTCTCGCACGAAACCTGACCGGCTATCAAAATTTGATCAAGTTAGTTAGTAAAGGATATCTTGAAGGATTCTACTATAAGCCACGGATTGATAAGGAACTATTAAAGCTGCATCATGACGGGATCATCGCCCTCTCTGGATGCCTGAGCGGCGAAATTCCCTACCTCATTGGTCAAAAGGATATGGCCGGTGCTATGGCAGTGGCGGGTGAGTTTCAGGAAATCTTTGGGAAGGACCATTTCTATCTTGAGGTTCAGGCGAATGGACTCGATCATCAGCGCATCGCGAACGCTGGACTCATCGAGATCCATAAGACGCTCGGAATTCCCATGGCCGGGACCAACGATTGCCACTACCTCAACAAAGAAGACGCGCGGCCACATGAGTTGATGCTGTGCCTCCAGACCGGGAAAACGTTGAGCGATCCCAACCGAATGAAGTTCGACACGGACCAGCTCTATGTCAAATCGACGGAAGAGATCGCCCCGGCATTTGCCGAGTTTCCCGATGCCGTGATGAACACCTGCCGGATTGCCGACCATTGCGACCTCGATCTCCCCTTGAACAAGACGCATCTCCCACAGTACCGCGTGCCGGAAGGGTTCAGAGATCGTGAATCCTATCTGGAGCATCTCGCCATCGCCGGCCTCAAGGAACGATTAAAGGAACGTCCCAGTCGGATCGCCCCGCCTGTGTATGAGCAGCGACTCAAAGAAGAGCTCATGGTCATCTGCTCGATGGGATTTGCCGGATACTTCCTCATCGTCTGGGACATCATCCGTTTCGCTCGGTCTCGCACTATTCCTGTTGGACCAGGTCGCGGTTCTGCAGCAGGCAGTCTGGTCGCGTATGCATTGCGCATTACAGACCTTGATCCATTGGTATACACACTCTTGTTCGAGCGTTTCTTGAACCCTGAACGCGTCTCCCTCCCGGATATCGACATGGATTTTTGCATGGATCGACGAGGTGAGGTCATCAACTATGTCGTGGACAAATACGGCACCGATCATGTGGCCCAGATCATTACCTTCGGAACGCTCGGTGCAAAAGCCGCTATCCGTGATGTCGGACGGGTCTTAGAGCTATCGTACGCGGACGCGGACAAAGTCGCCAAGCTCGTCCCCAATCAATTGAACATCACCTTGCAGCAAGCCCTGGAGACCGAGCCGCGGCTACGCGAGTTGGTCGAGACCGATCCGAAGGTCAAAGAGCTGATGGCAAATGCCCGATCGCTCGAGGGGCTTGCGCGCCACGCCTCCACCCATGCTGCCGGCGTCGTGATCTCCGAAGGTCCGCTCACCGACCATGTCCCGCTCTACAAAGGCGCCAATGACGAAATTGTGACGCAGTATTCCATGGGGGACGTTGAGAAAATCGGTTTAGTGAAATTCGATTTCCTCGGCCTCAAGACGCTGACGATGATCAGGCGAGCGGAGACGCTGATCAACGAGACCCATTCCGAGGCCCCGCCTCTCGTGATCGACCAGGTGCCCTTCGACGACCCAGCCACGTTCGCCCTGTTGAGCTCTGGAAAAACAACCGGGCTCTTCCAATTGGAAAGTTCGGGTATGCGAGATCTCCTCACAGGACTAAAGCCCGATCGATTCGAAGATATCATCGCGATCATCGCACTGTATCGACCGGGTCCGATGGATCTGATTCCGGATTTCATCAAGCGCAAGCAGGGGAAGGTGCCGATCACGTATGAGGCACCGGAGCTGGAACCTATCCTGAAGGACACGTATGGCGTGATCGTGTACCAGGAACAGGTCATGGCGATCGCCAATAAGGTCGCTGGCTTCTCCCTGGGACAAGCGGACATTCTTCGCCGCGCGATGGGGAAGAAGAAGCCGGAAGAAATGGAAAAGTTGCGCGTCAAGTTTATCGACGGGGCGAAACAGAACAGGATTCCCGAGAACAAGGCGCAAAAGCTCTACGAACTCATCCAGAAATTCGCCGGATATGGCTTCAACAAATCGCATGCAGCCGCTTATGCCGTGATTTGTTACCAGACAGGCTTCTTGAAGGCCCACTATCCGACGGAATTCATGGCGGCGCTCATGACCACCGACATGGGCAACCAGGACAAGCTGGTCGGGTATTTCACCGAGTGCCGAGATCTCGGTATCAAGGTCCTGGGTCCGGATGTGAACGCGAGTCAAACACACTTTGCCGTGGCGGACGGAGCCATCCGGTTCGGTTTGGCGGCCATCAAAAACGTCGGTGAGGGAGCTGTTGAATCGGTGCTTGACGTGCGATCTCGTACCGGCCCCTTTGGGTCGTTCTTCGACTTTTGCCGACGGGTGGACTTACATAAAGTCAACAAACGAATGCTAGAAGGGTTGATCAAGGCCGGCGCGTTCGATTCAACGAAAGCAAAACGTTCGCAACTCATGGCCGTACTCGATCAGGCCGTGGAAGAGGGCGCGGCAGCCCAGCGCGAACGAGAGGTCGGGCAGACCAGTATCTTTGGTGAGGACCTTCATGGAGAACGTGCTACAGTGGCTCTCCCCGCACCCGCACTACCCTCGATCGCCGAATGGGACCAGGCTCAGCGCCTTAAGTATGAACGTGAATTAACTGGCTTTTATATTTCCGCTCACCCTCTCGCACGGTACGAGGCCACCCTCGGTGCCCTCTCTACGACTTCGACGATAGGTTTGAAAGATTGCGCCGACAACGGTGAGGTGAAACTCTGCGGCATTATAGCCACCGTCAAATCGATGCTCACGAAAAAGGGCGATCGTATGGCCTACCTGACCGTGGAAGATTTGCACGGCACGGCCGAGGTCATCGTCTTTCCCGATCTGTTTAAGACAGCCGGAGAGTTGATTACACCGGAACGGATCGTGAGGATCAGCGGGACGATCGATCGTGGCGATAAAGGCACGAAAATCCGAGGCAGCAAGATCGAGCCGTTGGCCGAGGTGCAGGCTCAGGCGATCAAACGCATTCGAATCCGCCTCACTGATCGCCCCGAAGTGCAGGCCCAGCTGCCTCGCTTGCTGGAGGTACTCAGGCGGCACCCCGGTAACACCACCATTTCCATGTCGTTTCGAACAGATGGCACCTTGGAAGCGGAGACCGCCCCCCTCCCGAACCTCACGATCTGTCCAAGCGACCACTTCATATCGGATGTTGAAGAAGTGCTAGGCAAAGGGGCCCTTTCTTTGCTATCTTAAAGAGTCCTTTCAGGGAGATCTCTACACTCCATCTCTCTTATGTGTGCCTGGGTTGGATTATTGAACGTCCATGCGAGATTACCTCGAGTTTGAAAAGCCGATCCGAGAGATCGAAGAGAAAATCGAGAAACTCTCCGCCGCAGCCACAAGCGGTAAGACGTCTTCTCAGAACGACATTCGGAAGCTTCGTGCGAAGCTTGCTCAAGTCGAGCATGACCTCTATCAGACCCTCACGCCCTGGCAGCGCACTCAGCTCGCGCGGCATTCTCAACGTCCCAGTACCTTGGACTATATCAGTGAACTCACCAGAGATTTTCTCGAGTTCCATGGGGACCGTGTGTTCGGCGACGACCGAGCCATTGTGGGAGGGTTCGCTCGATTCAACGATCGTCCCGTGATGATCATCGGCCATCAGAAAGGCAAGACGCTGAAGGAACGCATGCAGCGGAACTTCGGCATGCCCAATCCTGAAGGCTATCGAAAAGCACTCCGGCTCATGAAAATGGCGGAAAAGTTTAACCGCCCAATCCTGACGTTTATCGACACTCCGGGAGCCTATCCCGGGATCGGTGCCGAAGAACGAGGACAAGCTGAAGCCATCGCCCGCAACTTGTTCGTCATGTCACGATTGACGGTCCCTATTATCTCCGTGGTTATTGGTGAAGGAGGAAGCGGCGGCGCTCTGGCGCTCGGCGTGGCCGACCGTGTCTTGATGTTGGAACATTCAGTCTATTCCGTCATTTCTCCGGAGGGATGTGCCGCAATTCTTTGGGACAGCCCAGAAAAGATACCCGATGCAGCTTCTGCGCTCAAGATGACGGCTGACGACTTAGCCAAGCTCGGCATCATTGATCAAATTGTCCCTGAACCGCTGGGTGGCGCACATCGCGATCCGAGAGCCATGTACGATCAAGTCGGCAAAGCGCTCACCAACCAGCTCTTTGAGCTGCTCGATGTACCGGCTGAGCAACTCCTCACGCAACGAGACCAGAAATACCGCAAGATGGGAGCCGTGAACGGTCTGCTCCCTTAATCGAGTCTGATCCCAGCACCTCTCTCATTCCGTTTGGATTCGAAGAAGCCCGACCTCGGTGAATCGCCGTTCGATCACCGCAAGAATGTTTTCAACTAGTGCCGGACGATACGGATCAAATACCGCTGCCGCCAGATATCGGTTCACCGTTGTCGGTAATTTTCGCCGCCACGCGACAGCCGACCGTCTGGCCTGTTCGGCCAAATCACCATCGAGCATTCGTCGAATCTCTCGCTCAAAGAATGCGACATGCACCATTTCATCGTCGAAAATCGAGGCAAGATCAGGTCTGAGTGTACGGAGCAATCTCGCAAATTCTAGCCCTAAGGATTCGTAGCCATAGATCTGAACAGCCAGGACCGGCCATTGACGTGGAACGGATGAAAGACGTTCTCGCTCGGGCGATTGACGGTCGACCATCGCTTTAAATTGTGCGAGATGTTGCTGCTCATCTTCCTCATGTTTTCGAAGAAAGGCGTACACGTTGGCAGGAACGTCTTGCTGCTGGGCCGACCGCACCGTCCGCAGCGCCATCGCTTCAGCCTTAACAAATTGTTCCAATAAGGCACGTTCGCATTCTGGCGGGAGCCGAATGGACGTATCGCAATCACCCGACATGATGCGCGCATCCTACGCAAACGGAACGGAGTTGTCCAAGCATCTATGACGGAGGGTTGACTGGATCTTCAGATCTGTGTACATCCTAAAGGCACTGACTCTAAAGATCGGTGATATGTGAGAGGTCACGTGTGGCTGATCACCGGATCGACGACCACTCTGAACACACAGCTCATAGGCCTGTCAACGCATGAGGCTCTACCCATGACAAATCCGACAAGGTCTGCGTCAGCCGTTGTCAAACAGGTTGCTCTGTGTCTACTCGCTGCAGCGCTCTTGATGGACATCGGCTGCGTCAGTCGACGTGCTTATGAGCAGCTCAAAGCGGAAATCCAAGAACAGACCCAAGCGTTAAAAACAGTGCAGGAGGACGTGAGCGGGTTAGATCAGGAAATCGCCGTGTTGCAGGCGACCAATCGACGCAAGAACATCACCATCGATGAGCTCCTCGCCGCGATCCAACGTGAACAAGAACTGTTGCCGGTCATGCGAGAGGAAGCCGAGGAACGGCATTCGTCTCTCAAGACTCAGGTAGCCAGTTTGTTGGATCAGAGTTGGCACCTGGCTCGCAAGATTGCAGATCTTCGACAGACCAATGCTTCGTTGCAGACCATGGCGGCTCAGTATAAACAGGAAATGAGGCAGATTCAGGCTCAAACTCAAACCCACACGCCGGTGCTGGTGGCTGCACACGCAGAACAACCATCCGTCACGTCCTCGACAACGACCGAAGAACCTGTTGCCACAGCTGCCCCAGAACCACCGCCGGTTGAAGAGGACCAGCCCTCGTCTCTCATGAGTGATGAAAGTAGTGCGCCGCCGCAAGTCGCACAAGCCGGTTCACCGACACCTGATCTCACGCCAGTCACGCCATCTGTACCCTCCTCACCCCCTGCACCGGTGACTGCCGAACCACCTGAGGCCGACGAATCGTGGTTCGACATGATTATCGGCTGGCTCCTCGCATTCTGGAATTGGTTGATTAGTTAGCGCTGCGCCAAGACTTTTCAGACTGAGCGCTTCTTGCAGCGCGACAATGCTAGTTCCGCGTGGCCCACTCAGCCGCTGCGGCTCGAGTCCCAGATCCCGTTGCGAGACAGCCTGTGAGGAAGTAGCTGCCATCGGAGCCTCTCGATTCAAGTTCTCTCCCGCACAACACACTGCTGAGATTGCGTGCAACATGGATATTGTTTCTATCTCTTCATACGAGACTCTACCAGCCATGCTGATGGATTCGGTCAGCAGTCGAGAGGCCACAAACATTAGATAGGTGAGGTTCAAGCCACCTCTTCCCAGCAAGAGAACCTTCGCTCAACCGACGGCATGACATCGTAGAGGTAACGCGCGCACCAGCTCGTACTGCCGCTTCAGCCGCTATGAGTCCAACTCGCCTCCCACCGATGACCACTACCGTTGCCACTGCGCTCCTAGCACTACATGAGAAAGTCATAATGCTGGTGCGCATGCTAATACATACATTGATACGATGGAAACACCGACCGCAATTTGAAATTACTAATCGCGGGGCAATGCCTATGCATGGTTAAACCTGCGTAGGACTTTTCCAACGGAGATCGCTCCATTCACTTATTACGGTCGACTCGGAACTAAATCTTATCGTTTCTTTAAATTTAGCCCTATTACAATAACTCATAGCAGGCCCATGTCTTGCAGAGGCACATCTCCGAAAACCAGCGATCGCCATCGCTTTGCGATAGATTGATGTTTCCACTTCGCTGAATCAACGGCGTCGAATGGAACGAACAAAACGCAGGTGAAGGAGAATCATGATGCGCATTCGAATGATGTGTTGTGCCGCCCTTGGCATTGCTGGACTATTCTCCAGCAACGTTCAAGACGTGTTCGCTGCTGAGGATCTAGGGAAACGAAACAACTTACGGGTGACAAAACCTACGCGTCCTCAAAATCCTGACGATTCGTTTGGCCGGATGTTCTCGGGTTTACTACCCTATGCACCTCCGACGAATGAGGTGAGAGAGCTCGCTCAGAAAGTGGGAGTCAAAGGCGGGATGTGCGACGCGCAAGATCTTCTCACGGATCCGATCCAGTCGATCCTCAATCCTGCTGTCCACAGCCCGAATAATTCTGACAATCCGAACATGACGGCGGGAATGACCTTCTTCGGACAATTCCTCGATCACGACATGACTCTCGCGTTGAGAGCGCCGATCACCGAACCCACGGACCCCAGGCGAACCACTAATTTTCGGTCTGCCGAGTTGGACCTAGATAGCCTGTATGGTGAAGGTCCCGACAAATCGCCGGAACTCTACGATACCAGTTCCGGTGACATCAAATTCAAGGTTGAGGAGATTCCAGAGTCGGCGGCAGTGTCTCGAGGAGGAAAAGTCCGCTTTGATCTTCCACGCGATGCGAACAACAACGCCATCATGGGAGATAGCCGGAATGATGAAAATATCATCGTCAGTCAATTCCATCTGGCAATGTTGATGTTTCACAATGCCGTGACCGATCAAGTACGAAAGGATCCAACCTTTGCCAATCGTTCTCCGAAGGAAGTCTTTGCCGAGGCACAGCGTCAGGTCCGGTGGCACTACCAGTGGATCATCGTCAATGAATTTTTGCCTCTCACGATTGGACAAGGTCGGGTGAACGAAATCATGCGGCAGGGCCCGCGCTTCTATAACTTAAACGACCGTTCCCGGGACAGGGACTTCCGTTCTCGCCGGCAGGACCCGTTAATACCCGTGGAATTCGCCGTGGCCGCCTACCGGTTTGGTCATTCCCAGGTCCGGCCGAGTTATCGAATGAACTTCGGAGCCTCCCCTGGCAACGAGTTCTTCGCCTTCATTTTCGATGACTCGATCGATCCGAACAACCCCGACCCCAACGACATGCGTGGCGGCAAGAGGGCGGCTCGTCGATTCGTCGATTGGCAGACCTTCTTCAAGTTGGACAGCGTGAACTTCCGTCCCAACAAGCGGATCGACAGCAAGATCTCGACCCCCCTGTTCCTCCTTCCCGGACAAAAAGGACCAGCTCCTGGGCTCCCGACCGATGGGCCCCAGTCCTTGGCATCTCGAAATCTCATGCGTCACGTGAACTTTGGAATCCCCTCGGGACAAGCCATTGCACGCGTGATGGGAGCCCGGGTCCTGACTCCAGAGCAACTCCAAGAACTCGCAGAGTTCAAGATGGAGAGTAATACTCCGCTCTGGCTCTACATCCTCAAAGAGGCGGAGGTTCTCGAGCAAGGGATGCGTCTGGGGCCAGTTGGAGGCGGTATTGTCGGCGAAGTTTTTATTGGACTCCTGAAAGCCGATAAAGACTCCTACCTGTCTGCGAACAGAAACTGGAAACCGACCCTACCGTCTGCGAAATCCGGAGACTTCGAGATCACTGATCTGCTGAAGTTTGCCGGGGTCGTTCCTCCATTGGAGTAATCAATTCCACAGCACGCTGGGTGCCCCCCTTCACAGCGGGCACCCATTTGCACCAACTTTAGGTTTCGTCTGCCGGGCCACATCTCTCACCTTTGGCACAGAGATTCTCCACATTGCTACGTGACTGATAATTGGCAACTCCACCCCTTCGGTCTAACTCAATCACGCAACAGTCTTCTAACATCTGCTTAAGCTGCTTACGCCCACGCTGCACACGAGATTTCATGCCGGATAACGAAAGACCCATCTGTTTGGCAGCAGCCTGTTGTGTCAACCCATCGATCTCGACCAGCGTGATGGCCTTTCGATAGTCTGGTGAGAGCCGCTCAATCATGGGACGAAGACAGCCGACCAGTTCCGATCGAGACTCCTCACCTTCGTCTGGATCTAGCATTTCTGGTTTCTTTGTTGTTTCGTCACACACATCAAGTTCAGAACTCAGTCCTGCAGGAATCTCTCGCTGTCGTCCTGGCTTTCGGTAATGGTCGATGATCGCATTCCGCGTGATCTGATAGATCCATGAGACGACCCGGTGCGGATCGTTCACAGAGTCGATCTGTCGATGCACGCGCACGAACACCTCTTGCAGAATGTCGTCAACGTGAGCCTGATCATCGATGCGCTTGGCGATGAAGGCGCGGAGGCTATCATGCAGCTGTTGCCAGAGTTCTTCCGTCGTCTTCGTCATGATGGCCTCTCGGTGAGTTTCCCCCACATGGAGCTGTATCAACTTAGGCTCCGCACGTGGGTGGCTCAGGGGCACCGGCTTTCTTCGGCAGGCAGCAGCCAGTTTGACTGAGTCGTCCGATGACTGCCAACTGCTCACGGACCGTAAAGATTTCCCACGCGTTACCGTCCGGATCGGTGAACCAGAGCTTATCTTGCCGAGCAAAGCAACAGGCGATGTTATCCTCTACTCGTTCAAGTATTCCTTCATGTTGCAGGTGGACTTTCCATGCAGCGATCTCTTCAATCGTGTCAACCTCGATCCCTAAATGATTCACGGCGCTCACGTCCTGCGTTGAGGACACGAGGGAAAAATTCAGCGCCGGAGCCTTCACGTCAAACTTGGCATAGTCATCTACTTGCTTCTGCGGCTTCATACCGAAGACCTTCTCATAAAACGCGACTGACTTAGCGACATCTCGCACATCGAGCGAAATATGGGGACGCATGAGGCATCTCCTTGTGAGAGAGCGGCGGGTGATTCCGTGCTCATCTCTATAGACGGAGGAGGTTCGAAAAGGACGCAACACGGCCTGGCCGGAAGCCTGCATTACGCTCGAGTCTTGGCGGAACAGCCGTTGAGATGGTCATCCACCATACCCACGGCTTGCATGAAGGCATAGATGATGGTGCTTCCTACGAAGCGGAAACTTCGCTTCTTGAGGTCTTTCGAGAGTGCGTCGCTCTCCGGGCTTGTGGCCGGAACATCCGCCATCGTCCAACGGTTATTTACTGAGCCGGTCACTAAATAGTGCGTACTATTTCAAGCGGCATACTGCACATGCTGTTCTTGAAAGAACTTCTTGATCACCTGGGGCTGTTTCTGCCGCCGATGGAGATGGCGGCGCACGGTCTTGAGGAGTTCGGTCCGGTTGGCCGGACGGCTTCTACCCAGCCCGTTGGTTTTGACGTCCTGGTTCAGGAGTTCATCCGGATTGAGCTCGGGACAGTAGCCGGGTAGACGGATGAGCCGGAGTCGGGTGGCGTGCCGAGCCACGAACCGGGTCACGACCGCGGCGCGATGCACGGGATGTCCGTCCACAATAAGATAGATGCGGCGACCAACTGACTTCAGCAGTCGGATCAGGAACTGCACAAAGACCGGCGCACGAAACCGTCCCTGAAAGACCATGAAGGCGAGTGCGCCCTTGTTGGTAATCGCCGAGATCATGTTGCACCCGAAGCGCTGGCCGGTCGCCCTGGTGATGGGCGTCTGCCCCACGGGGGCATAACTGCGGCCGGTCACATGATCGCTGCGGAGCCCCATCTCGTCTCCCCAATACAGGGCGGCCCGTTCGCGTTTCGCCTGTCGGGCGAGCGCCGGATACTCCTGCCTCAGCCAGTGCGTAATGGCCGCGTCCTGACGCTCATAGGCCCGGCGCACCGGCTTCTGCGGGCTCATTCCCCAGGCCTTGAGGTAACGCCCGACTGTGACCAAGGAGACCGCGAGCCCATAGATCCGTCGGATGAGGGCCGCGACCGCGGCCCGCGTCCAGAGATAAAACGGGAGCTGCAATTGATCCGGCATCCGCCCCACAATCAGCCCCCGAATACGCGCGGCTTGCTTCTCATTGAGCAGCCCCCCACCGGCTCGCCGCCCCCGCCGCTTGAGCCTCAGGGCCCGGAGTCCACCCTTCCGATCAAGTCGCACCCAGTGACTCACCGCTCGTAGACTAGCGCCATAGGTCCGTGCCGCAGCCGTCTGCGTCATCCCCCCACGCACGGCCTGCGCCACCTGACGACGCAACAGCTGTTGCGCCGCCGCTCCCAACGTCCTGGCATCCGGTGTCCTCCGCATACCAAGCGTTCTACCATACTACGCACTATTTAGTGAACTGATCAGTAACTGTGGCTTCCCGCCGACGAATTGCCAGACATATCGGTCGAAGGTGCCGAATTCTTTCTGCACCGCCAGAAACGCCTGTGCGTTTATCACCGCCGCATCTACCTTCAATCGATTTCGGATGATG
>Ga0224510_10000450_pt1 | contig 31728 bp, 22 predicted proteins | sample SF_May12_sed_USG_FD_170161 | JGI IMG/M metagenome (GOLD analysis project Ga0224510, IMG submission 170161) | Sediment microbial communities from San Francisco Bay, California, United States - SF_May12_sed_USGS_4_1 | ecosystem: Environmental > Aquatic > Marine > Sediment | place: USA: California... | reverse complement strand
CGACATCGCCCCACCACATCACCGGTCCACCCGCCTCAACACCGCTCGAGGCGACATAGCGCAGCCGATGCTCCGCGACGGCGGCAGGTTTGCCAGACAGGCTGTGATTGTCCTGCGCAAAAAAAGCCTGCATTTTGATGCGCTCCACAGGCCAGCCGTCCTCGTAGCGCCAGCGCCCTGGGGCGTGTTCAAGGTAGGGACCGGGCGGATGCCAGTTGCGGACATAAACGGCGAGCTGCGGTTCGTCCATGATTCCCGTGTCCCTGTCTTTGAGCCAATGATCGAACCAGCGCACCGCTTCGTGCCGCCATTCGAAACCGGGCTCCGGGTATGGCTCGTGCGGCCAGGCATGCGACCAGGCACCGATCAGCGCTTTCACGGGTGCACGTACCTTTTCGAGCATACGTGGCAGGCTGTCGCGATAGCCGTCGTACCAGCCGCCGATGTGAAAACTCGGGATGCGAATCTGCTCATGCCTGTCGCGTGCCGAGGCCCGGTCCCAGAATGGCCCGTCGCGCTGTTGTTTCTTGTAAGTCAGCATCCAGGGTTCGGCCTCGAAACGGTTGGCGAAATACTGCTCGTCAATCCGGTAGTCGGGCGCGGCCGGCAAGCTGTTGTAGAGCTCCATCGACATTTCCCAGCTGTCAAAGTGAATGACGCCGTCCATGTAATGCACGTCTTCCTGGTAGAGGTCCTCGGTCGCGTCAACCGGAATGATCGCCTTCAGCGCGGGCGGGTTGCGGAGTGCGAGCTGGATGGAATTAAAGCCGCTCCAGGAGATGCCGAACATGCCGACCTTGCCATTCGCATTCTCATGCTTCGACAGCCAGTCGATAATCACTTCGCCGTCGTCCAGTTCCTGGTCTGAGTATTCGTAGGGAATCAGCCGGCCTTCACTGCGGCCGGTGCCGCGAATGTCGACGCGCGCGACGATGTAACCGCGCGTTGCGAAATAGGCGTAGATGGAATAGCGGCCCGGGCGCGAATCGTCCTTGCGATAGGGATCGTACTCGAGCACTACCGGGAACTTCTCGTCCACAGCGGCGCCCTTGGGCAGGTACAGGTCCGCCGCGAGTCGTACGCCATCGGGCATCGGGATCCACACTTCCTGTCGAATAAACTCGTAGTCAGGTGCCGACACCGGATCGGCCACAGCCAGCGCCGATACAAGCAGCAGGACCACAGAGGTCCAGGGTCCAGGGTGTCGTCGAAGAAATTGCAGTTGCATTGCGGGCATCTCCAGGGCGCCCACAGTATCCGGGTCCCGGTTTCACTTGACAACCGTGCGACTAAAAGTCCTGATGGGACAGGTTGTTTCGCGGAAGTTTTTCATGCACGAGAAGGATCGAATCAGGTCTGCTGCCGGTTTGCTGTACCGCTCGACGCAAACACTTCGCATCCTGACGCACATTGCCTGGCCGTTAAGCCATCGTGAAATATTTCTCAGGGACAAGGCCTACAAGCTGCCGAAAATCGAGTACCCGCGCTTCGATGCAACCGAGACCCGCGCCTGTCTCGCCGAGGCACGTGCACTCATTCACGGCACTTCGCCAATTGACCGCTGGCTGACAAGAATTGCTGAGCAGGTCGAATCCGGTGCACGCCTGCTGGGTGCCTGCGGCAGCAAGGAGTTTTTAGAGCATTCGCGTGCGCTTTACGGTGTGCCTACCGATGCCCTGCAGGACGAAAGTTCTACGAGCCTGGATCTTGCGAATCGCCTGAGCAATGTCTTTGACCGGCTCAACCATGTCGATCTCGGCGCACCCCCGCCAGCCTGCTACCTGGCGGACTATGTCGCCGCGCGCATGTCCGCTGCGGCACAGGCCATGTTCGGCATGGAAGCACCCGAGGTGCAGGTCGTGGATGAGCTTTCCGCGAATGCCCTCGCCGGCCCCAAGCGCATACGTATCCGGCGTGTCGCCAGTTTCACTGACAAGGACATCGCGCAGCTGATCGAACATGAAGTCTACGTACACGTCGCAACCTCGCTGAACGGCATCGCGCAAACCGAGCTGAAAATTCTTGGCGCCAGCCATCCGGGCTCGACGCGCACCCAGGAAGGTCTCGCGGTTTTTGCCGAGTTCATAACCGGCTCGATGGATATCGACCGATTTCGCCGTCTCGCCGACCGCGTGCTCGCAATACAAATGGCCATCGATGGCGCCGACTTCGTCGACGTGTTCCGGTTTTTCCTGGAGCGCGCCGACGGCCCCGAACAGGCCTTCGAGAACGCGCGCCGTGTTTATCGCGGCGGCGACCTCAGGGGCGGCGCGCCCTTTACCAAGGACATCGTCTACCTCGACGGCCTGCTGCGCGTGCACAATTTCCTGCGCGCCGTGGTTGCGGCAGGCCGCTCGGATTGCCTGCTGTTGTTGTTCTGCGGCAAGCTCGACATCGAAGACATCCCGGTGCTGTGCGAACTCTCGGCCATGGGTCTTTGCCGGCTGCCGCGTTTCCTGCCGCCGTGGGCGGCAGACCGGCGATTCCTGTTGAGCTATCTCGCGTATTCCTCCTACCTCAACAACATCGACCTTGGCCCGATTCGAAAACATTACGCGGGGTTACTCGAGCAGAGCCCCGTCGTCGCAATTCCGGCCTCTTGAACCCGCAGGTTCCGTTCCGTGAAGCATTGCAGGTCTGGATGAAAATCGGGCTGCTGAGTTTCGGCGGCCCGGCCGGCCAGATCGCACTCATGCATCGTATCCTCGTTGAAGAAAAGCGGTGGCTCGACGAAGACCGGTTCCTGCATGCGCTGAACTACTGCATGTTGCTGCCCGGCCCCGAGGCGCAACAACTGGCAACGTATATTGGCTGGCTGTTGCATCGCATTCGCGGCGGGCTTACGGCGGGAATACTCTTTATATTGCCGGGCGCGCTGGTCATCCTGCTGTTAAGCATCCTGTATGCCGGCTTCCAGCAATTTGCATTGACCCAGGCCATATTTTTCGGCATTAAGGCGGCGGTACTGGCGATCGTCATCGAGGCCATTCTGCGCATCGGCAGGCGCGCCCTGAAGACGCAGTTCATGTACCTCATCGCGGCCGCGTCCTTCCTCGCCATCTTCCTGTTTGACGTCAGCTTTCCGCTCATTATCGCCAGCGCCGGTTTGCTCGGATTTCTCGGCAGCCGCCTGCGCCCGCAATGGTTGCCAGCCGGCGCGCGCGTCGCAGCAGCGTCGGACTCCGCTGGCGCCGCGTTGCCACCGACGCGACCATCACTGGCCCGGGCGATCCGGGTCAGCGCGGTGTGCCTGGCTCTCTGGTTGTTGCCGATCGCAGGCCTTGCCGCCTGGCTCGGCACCAACCACGTCTTTGTGCAGGAAGGCATGTTCTACAGCAAGATGGCCGTGGTCACATTCGGTGGCGCCTACGCCGTGCTCGCCTACATGGCGCAACAGGCGGTTGATACCTACGGCTGGCTGGAGCCCGGCGAAATGCTTGATGGCCTCGGGCTCGCCGAAACCACGCCCGGTCCGCTGATCATGGTGGTGCAGTTCGTCGGCTTCCTCGGCGCCTATCGCAATCCGGGCCTGCTCGATCCCTTCGTCGCCGGCACACTCGGCGCCCTGTTCACGACCTGGGTCACGTTCGTGCCCTGCTTCCTGTGGATTTTTCTCGGCGCGCCTTACGTCGAAGCGCTGCGCGGCAATCGTGCGCTGGCCGCTGCCTTGTCGGCCATCACAGCCGCCGTGGTCGGTGTCATCCTCAATCTCGCCATCTGGTTCGGCATGCACGTGATGTTCGGCACGGTCAATGAGCTGGCGTTTTGGGGCGCGACCTTGAGCGTGCCGGAGCTCGTTACGCTCGATCCCGGCTCACTGTTTCTGACGATTGCGGCACTGCTCGCGATGTTGCGATTTCGTGCCGGCATGCTGGTGACACTGGCCAGCTGCGCACTTGTTGGTACGGCCTGGCAACTTGTGCTGTAAAACGTCTACAGGAAAGAGGATTCCTGCAAGGACCGGCCTTCCGGCAGACGGTCGCGAACGGCACGCAAATCGAATTCGATCTGCAGCTCATCGGCCACCTGTAACAGGCCGCCCACCGCGCTGAAGGGCACCAGGCCAAAATCACTCTGTTTGATGACCAGCTCACCACTGACCGACAGGCGTTCGTCGCTGACCTCGAGTTGTACGGGCAGGAGATACTCGTGCGCCTCGCCGTGCATTGCGATCGACACCTTGAGCACCGGCGGCACCGCGTCCGCCGCGGCGAAGCTTGCAACCACCTTGACCCAGGGGAACAGCTCGGCTTCGAGCACCTTGCGCATGTTGCTGTAGGTGCCGGCCACGTCGTCGCTGGATATCTCTTTATCCAGCTCGAGACGCTGACGATATTCAGGCTCGTCGACCAGCAGGTTCAGCAGCGGCATGGCGATCTCGGCGCGCGATGCGGACGGATCTGCCGCGATCTCGACGAAGCCCTGCACGTCAATACTCGCCACTGCATGGTCGTGACCCAGGTGCGCCATTTTGCCGGCGCGCCCAACGCGAATCAGCAGGAGTGACTCCTCGCTCCGGATACGATAGACGGCCGTCGCCGCCGCTGTTTGCGCGGGTTCGACTTGTTCCAGTGGCGGCGCCGACGTTTCACGCTCGTAGGGAATGGGCTGTGCACACGCGGCCAGCATCAGCAGCACAAAATATCCGGCACTATTCTTCGACAACAATCGTAGTACCTCCGATAAACGCGGGAATCACATCGAGCACGTCCTGCCGGCTGATCCGGGCCAGACTGTCTTCGAGTTGTTGTATCGTTTGCGTCTCGCCGTACCAGGACCACTGCTGCGCCAGTTTTGCTGCCAGTTCGGCATTGCTTTGCGCGGCGCTCCTCGCCCGGCCGACAAAGTACGCCTTGGCCTGCTCGACTTCCGCATGCGTCGGCGGCTCATCGAGCAGGCGCTGCAGCTCGCTGTCAAGCAGCGATCGCAGCGCGTCGAGCTTGTCCTGATCGACACCGGTCGCGAGCGTCAGCCAGCCGTAGTCGCCGTCCGATCGATACTCACTGGATATCCAGTAGGCGAGGCCGCGCTCCGTGATCGCCACCTTGCCCAGGCGGCCCTCATAACCATGGCTCAGGATATGCAGCAGCAATTGCTGTGCGGTGGCCGTGGGCGCGGTTGGCGCCGCGGCCGGCACGATGTAGCCGAGTTGTGGCTGGGCGATCGGCACACCGAGCCTGACCACCGTCTCGCCCGCAACGAACGCGGCCGGTCTGCCAGCAGGCTTTGCAGCCGGCGGCGTGGTTCCGAACGCCTGTTCCAGCAACGTCATCGTATGCGCAGCGTCGACATCACCGCTGACAACGATCAATGCAGGCGCCGGCTTTGTTGCTGGCGGAGAAACGCCGCGCGCCATGATCTCACCGAAAGCCTGTGCCAGCCGCGTTTCCGGATCGAGCGACGGCAGGCCGTTGCCATCAGCTCCGTCGCCAGCCTCCGCGAGCCGTGCACGCGCTTCGTCAATCATCGCCGCGAGTTGCTGCGACCTGCCGCGCAGGGACACCACCGTTTCGCCCGATGACAGCATCACATCAAGCTGCAGCGATGGCGAAAAATCGGTTTGCTGCACGATGACGGGCAGACCGGCGCGCAGGGTTCGCACTACGGGAGGCGGCGCCGGCGTGCTATCGATGGCCTGCTTTTCGCCAACTGCCACTGTGGCTGGCAGCAGTTTCGCGGGCACCTCGGCTTGCGTTGCCTGTGGCAGGTACCAGGCGATGCTGCGCCGTTGCGGCAGGAGATAGCGCGCGGCAACACGCTGTACGTCCGCGGCCGTCACCGCTGCAACTCGCTCGGGCAAGGTCAGCAGCGTATCGAGCGCGCCCAGGCCCTCGAAAAACGCCAGCTGGTGCGCGGCATCCTCGGTCGTCTCGACGTCGTAAATCATTTGCTCGAGCACATCATCCAGCGCCGCCGCGAGCTGCTCGCTGCCCGGTGGCTCACGGCGCAACGTGGCGATGCGATTCTCGATTGCTCGCTCGATATCGGCCATGCTCATATCGGCCGGCGCGCTGCCACCGACGACAAACACGTAGTCCTGGGCGCTGGGCGGGAACCAGGTTGTAACACCCGCCGCGACCCCATCGAGGATCGAGCCGGCGGCCGCTTCGGTACCCCAGTCATTCTGGTTGAAATTGACACCCGAGCTCGCACCGAGCAGGGACTGCAAAACGAGAAAGGCGGCAAAATCCGGGCTGCTCGCGGCCGGTGCCCGCCAGGCGATCCGGAACTGCCGCTCGCCCGCAGCCCCGTGCAGCACGATACGCCGCTCGCCCTGCTGCAGCGGTTCGATCGTGTGCGGCAGAGGCGTCGGCGGCTTGTGTTCGAATTCGCCGAACAGTTCCTCGATGCGCAGCAACACCGGCTTGCTGTCAATGTCGCCGGCCACGACCAGCACCGCATTCGATGCGTGGTAATGGCGCCGGTAAAACTCGACGACGTCAGCGTGCGGCAATTGTTCGATGTCGCTCTGCCAGCCGATCGTGTTGTTGCGATACGGGTGGCCGAGAAAAGACAGGTAATTCACGGCATCGATCAGCATCGACGCGGGATCGTTTTCGTACATGTGCATTTCGGCGAGCACGGCGCCGCGCTCAGCGTCCATATCAGACGCGGAAATCTCGAGGCGTGTCATGCGATCGGCCTCGATGCGCAGCAACAGGTCCAGGTGCTCCTTCGGCACCGTTGCGAAGTACGTGGTCTGGTCAATCCAGGTATAGCCGTGCCATTCACCACCATGCGCCGTGATCGAGCTTGTCAGGCCGGAATCCGGAAAGTTTTCGGAATCGCGAAACGCCATGTGCTCGAGAAAGTGCGCCAGCCCGGTCCTGCCCGTGGTCTCATCCCGGGCGCCGACCCGGTACAGCATTTGCACGCTCGCCACCGGGAAGTTGCGGTCCACAAGCAGGATCACGGTCAGGCCGTTCTCGAGCCGCTCCACCATGGCATTGCGCAGATCCAGCGCGGCAATAGCCGGTCCACCGGACAGCAGCAACAGGAGTAGGAATTTGCACCTTGGAATGCGCATAACCGCGGCCAATGATACGCTGCTGCGCAGCATCCAACACGGCGAAACGTCTTCATGCGGAAATTCCTGAACCATGCCACCGGCCTGGCAATTCTCCTCACCAGCCTGAGCGCCTGCGGCGCCGAACCGGGCAACGAGATTCCGGCGCGCGACATCATGGCCGAACTCATTGGCGTCAATACGGCGCCGAGCGGCGGCAATGACATTCGCCCGGCGGTAGACCTGCTCGTGCGACACCTGAAAGCGGCCGGATTTGATGACCATGACATCCACGTACTCGGCCACGAGGAGAAATTGCCGAATCTCGTGGTTCGCCTGCGCAGTGCCGCACCCGCGCGCAGACCGATCCTGCTCATGGCGCATCTTGATGTCGTCGAAGCCCTGCCCGAAGACTGGAGCACCGATCCCTTTACCATGGTCGAGAGGGACGGTTACTACTATGGCCGCGGCACCGATGACAACAAGGCCGGTGCAGCGATACTGGTCGCTAACCTGATTCGCTACAAGAAGGAATCACAGCCCTTCGATCGCGACCTGATTGTTTCCCTGAACGCCGACGAGGAAACCACGGGTGCTGCGATCAAGTGGTTGTTGAGTGAACACCGCGACCTGGTCGACGCCGAGTTTGCACTCAATACCGACGGCGGACCAATACTGCTGATTGACGGCAAGCCGCTGGCGCTGATGTTCAACACCAGCGAAAAGGTGTTCGCCTTGTACGAGTTCGAAGCACTGGATGCGGGCGGCCACAGTTCGCGGCCGCATCGCGACAGCGCAATTTCGCGGCTCGCAAGGGCGCTCGTCGATTTGCAGGCCTATGAATTTCCCATCAATCTCAACGACACGACCCGGGAGTTCTTCGCGCGCTGGAAGCTGATTGCGCCAGCCGCGGAGGCACCCCTGCTCGAAGCATTGGGCAGCGATGATCCGGAGCCGGCGGTGCTGGCAGGGCTGCCGGACGAGATTTACTACAATGCAATCGCGCGCACGACCTGTGTGGCGACGCAGCTGGATGGCGGTCATGCCGAAAATGCGCTGCCGCAAACCGCGCGCGCACTGGTCAATTGCCGCATCCTGCCGCAGGAGTCCGCCGAGGGCACGCTGGCAATCCTGCAAGCCATTGCCGCACCCCACGCTGTGACGGTAAAAGTCGTGCGCCCGATTAACTTCGGCCCGCCCTCGCCGCTCGACCCGCAGGTGCTCGGGCCCGTCACGGCGCTGGCCGAGTCAATGTGGCCCGGTATTGCCGTGATTCCCGAGATGAGCACGGGCGCGAGCGATGGCGTCTTCACACGCAATGCCGGCATACCAACCTACACGGTATCGGCCATCGCCAGCGATCAGAACGACATGCGGGCACATGGCCAGGACGAACGCATCGGCGTCGAGGCGTTTCGCGATGCCAGCAATTTCTGGTACGAGCTCGTAAAAGCAGTATCGCTGCCGTGATCGCATAGCCGCACATCGCGTGTCCGCCATCCGCATGAATAGGCTCGGCGCGCAGAATCTGCGTGGCGACATCTTTGGCGGTGTTACAGCCGCCATTATCGCCTTGCCGCTAGCGCTCGCTTTCGGCGTCGCCTCCGGCGTTGGACCCATTGCCGGGCTGTACGGCGCCATCTGCGTCGGGTTTTTTGCCGCACTGTTTGGCGGTACGCCCTCGCAGATATCCGGGCCAACCGGCCCGATGACGGTGGTCGCAGCAATAGTGTTTACGAATTTCGCCCAGCAACCGGCAGTCGCGTTCACCGTCGTCATGCTGGCCGGGTTGTTTCAGATTCTTTTTGGTTACCTGCGTGTCGGCCGTTACATCAACCTGATGCCCTACCCGGTGATTTCGGGCTTCATGACCGGTATCGGCTGCATCATTATTATCCTGCAGCTCGAACCCATGCTCGGCCACGACGCGCACTCCCGGGTCCTGAATGTGCTGACGGCACTGCCCGGCGATTTCAAAACCCTGAACTGGCACGCAACCGGCCTCGGGCTGCTGTCGCTTGTGGTCTGTTTCTGGCTGCCAAAGTCACTGTCGCGCGTTGTGCCGGCACCTTTGATCGCGCTGGTCGCGTGCACGCTGGCAGCAACGTTCGTCGCTGACATACCGTTGCTGGGTGCAGTGCCAACAGGGTTGCCAAGCGTGCAGCTCCCGGCATTCGACTTCGCACAATTGAGCTACATGCTGGTAAGTGCCGCGATCCTCGCTGCACTCGGATCGATCGACAGCCTGCTGACCTCGCTGGTTGCCGACAACATGAGTCGCAGCTTTCACGATTCCGACAAGGAACTCATCGGCCAGGGCCTTGGCAACCTGGCCGCCGGCTTTGTCGGTGGCTTGCCCGGTGCCGGCGCGACGATGCGCACGCTGGCCAATTTCAAGGCCGGCGGCCGCACGCCATTGTCCGGCGTATTGCATGCGCTGGTGCTGTTATTGATCGTGCTCGGCCTGGGTCCGGTGGTCAGTTTTATTCCACACGCAGCGCTGGCCGGCATCCTGTTCAAGGTCGGCATCGATGTCATCGACTGGCGCTATATCCGGCGCTGGCATCGCGCACCACGCACAGACCTGGTCCTGATGCTGGTCGTGCTCATACTCACGGTGTTCGTCGACGTCATCACCGCGGTCGGCGTCGGCATCGTCATGGCGAGCCTCGTGTTCGTCAAGGACATGGCCGATATCCAGATGCAGTCGATTCGCACGGTGCACGAGGACGTCGGCGAGGATCTCCTGACGGCCGAAGAGACGGTGCTGTTTCGTCAATGCAAGGGCCGTGCCGCCATCCTGCATTTGTCCGGGGCCATGAGTTTCGGCGCGGCCAACGAAATGATGCGGCGTATTGTTGCCGTACGTCCGGTTGAGGTGCTGATCATCGACCTGACCGACGTGCCCACTATCGACGGCAGCGCCGCATTGACGCTCGAGGAAATCATGCAGCGCGGAGCCCAGGCCGGCCAGGACGTTTTTATCGTCGGCATGCAACTCGGTGTGGCGCGAGTGCTGGGCAGGCTTGGCGCACTGGATGAACTCCGGGGGACAACGCGCTTCGCCAGCAGAATCGACGCCATCCGTGCAGCGATCAAGGACGCTTGATCGCGCCGCTATCCGCTATACTGCGCGCTGTCCGGAAACAACAAGTATAGAGATGTCCTTTTTTGCCGAGTTGAAACGCCGCAATGTCATCCGCGTTGCGATTGCCTATGCGATCGTTGCCTGGGTGGTCGCGCAGGTCGCCGAATTTGCATTCGAAAATTTCGGCGCGCCCGACTGGGTGCTCAAATCGGTGGTCGTGGTCCTGTTGCTTGGGTTACCGCTGGCCGTGCTTTTTGCCTGGGCCTTCGAGCTGACTCCGGAAGGCCTCAAGCGCGAAAAGGAAGTCGATCGCAGCCAGTCCATCGTCGCGCAAACCGGGCGCAAACTGGACCGAATGATCATTGGCGTGCTCGTGATCGCGCTGGCCTGGTTCGCCTGGGACAAGTTTTATGGCGGCAGCAGTATAGAACCCGCGGCCGGGACTGCGGAGCCGGCAGCGGTCGCTGCAGCCATGCAGGACAAGTCGGTTGCGGTGCTGCCGTTTGTTGCGATGAGCAGCGGTCCTGACGACGAGTACTTCGCCGATGGCCTCACGGAAGAAATCCTGAATTCGCTGGCGCAGCTGCCGGAGCTGCTGGTAACCGCCCGCACCTCGGCGTTCTCGTTCAAGGGACAGGACGTGCCGATCCAGGAAATCGCGGCGGCGCTCGGTGTGCACCATGTGGTTGAAGGATCGGTGCGACGCTCGGGCGAACGGCTGCGCGTTACGGCGCAGCTGATTCGCGCCCAGGACGGTTTCCATCTCTGGTCCGAGAACTATGACAGCAACTCGATCGACACAATTTCGGTGCAGGAAAATATCGCCGAGCAGATCGCTGCCGCGCTCAATGTTGTACTGGACGAGAAAAAGCGCGCGGTCATGCGTGATGCCGGGCTGCGCGACGTGGAGGCGTTCACGCTCTACCAGAAGGGCCTGGAAATCTATGAGCGTGCGCACGGTGACAGCGACACGACTGAAAGCCTGCGCGAGGCGAATGCCTTGTTTGAGCAGGTCATGGCTCGGGTCCCCGATTTTGCACAGGTCTATATCGATCACTCCGATCTCTACATTCATATGTTGTCCGACGACGCAGCCGGCCTGCATTTGAACGCGGTGAGCGACGCGGAAATAGCGACCGCCTACGCAACCGCCATTGCGGACTATGAGGCCGCCGGCCGTTATGCAACTTCGGACGACATGCGCCTGATGATCGACCTCGATCTCGCCTTTATCAGCGGTAACTGGCGCGGCATGGGTTTGAAGCTTGAGCGCGCCCTGGCGGCGCAAGGTTGTACCGACAGTAACTGGATCCAGGTCCTCTCGATAGCTTTCGACTATGCCAAACCCTATCTCGACCGCTCCCGCAAAATACTTGCCTGCGACCCGCGCCGTTCGCTGTCCTGGTTCAATGTATCCCGTACCGCACTGCATGCCGGTGACAAGATCGAGGCCCTGCGCGTAGCACGTGAAGGCACGCAGATCGCACCGGGCGAATGGCTCAGTACCGCATTGGTCCGTGCACTGATGGCCCACGGCGAATTCGAGCAGGCGCGCAAGGAAATCGCCAATCGCATTACGGACCGCGTCACCGCACAAGTATTCAGCGCCCAGGCCAGCGCGCTTGAAGCAGACCGGGCGCGCTTCGACGAAGAATCCGCGGAATACCGGCGGCAATACCCGGAGGATGCTTACTGGTCCCTGGTCCTGGGCGCGATGGGCGGCGACCGCGAGCGCGCCAATCTTGAAGCCGCGAAGATCGACCGGCATCCCTTCGGTACCATAACCCTGATGTTGATTACATCCTGGTGTGCCTGCGGCGCGCCGTTCGATCTCGACGCTGCCCCCAGTTTCGCGGCCAAAATCAGGGACAGCGGCCTGGCCTGGCCGCCGCCAGCCGCGCTAGCCTATCCGCTCAAGGACTGGTGATTGCCAAGCTCCCCTGCACAGGCCTAGACTGATCCCTACTTCGGGCGTCCCGCCCGGGCCGCCGAAGCGACACGAATCTTCATCGGGGGCTTATCATGGCTAACGCAGTATTGATACATCCGTCGGTCGATAACGGCATCGCACCGGCACGCAAAGACTTTTCCGGCGGCACGCTGAGCTGCCACTGCAAAAAGGACCCGGTGACAGTTACCGTCGCTAGCCAGACCGCGCATAACCACGTTTGCGGTTGCACCAAGTGCTGGAAACCCAAGGGTGCGGTGTTTTCCATGGTTGCCGTGGTGCCACGAGCCAAGGTCAAAGTTGCTACCGGCAAGAAGAAAATCAAGGTGGTCGACGAGAACGCGGTGATCAAACGCCACGCCTGCAGCAAGTGCGGCGTGCACATGTACGGCCGCATCGACAAGAAGAAACACCCGTTCTACGGGCTCGACTTCGTGCACACCGAACTGTCTGCCGCGACAGGCTGGTCCCCGCCCGAGTTCGCGGCCTTTGTGTCCTCGATTATCGAATCCGGTTACGAGCCGAAAAATATGGGCGATGTGCGTGCCCGGCTCAGGGAGATCGGGCTGGAGCCTTACGATTGCCTGTCGCCGCCCTTGATGGATGCCATCGCGACACACATTGCAGCGTCAGCGAAGAAGAAAAAGAAGAAGAAATAGCGGCTCAGGCCGGGCCCAGCATTGCTTTTTGCAGGAAGCGAACGAACAGTTCGAAGTTCAAAAGCCCGGTAAAGACAAAGCCCCAGATGGCCCCGGCAAAGTGCGCCATGTGACCGACGTTATCGTTTGCCTGCTTGTCCTTGTACCAGGAGTAATAAAGATAGGCAGCACCGGCGAGAATCTGCGGAATAGCGATCACGCCGTAGACGTACAGGTTCTGCCAGGGCTCGAACAGGATGGACGCAAAAACCACGGCAGCGACACCGCCCGACGCGCCGAGCGCTGCGTAATTCGGGTCTTCGTTGTGCCGGAAGTAACTCGGGAGCGAGGATACGATGATGCCGCCGAAGTACAGCAGCATAAATTTTTGCGCACCGCCATCACCTACGATACCGGACGCGTAGTAGCTCTCGATGACACTGCCGAACGACCAGAACACCAGCATGTTGATTGCAAGGTGCATGAAATCACCATGGATCAGGCCTGAGGTCAGCAGCCGATACCACTGCTGCTGCTCGCGCATGGTAAGCGGATGAAAAATCATCAGTGCCTTCACGATCGGGTAGCGCAAGGCCATGATCGATACCAGGCAGGTAATGCCGACGATAATGTCTGTAATGCTCAAGGATGCGGCCCGCAGGAGTTCGCAATCAGGTCTATACTGAATACGTTGTTCAAAAGCAAAACAAACAAGGGGAAAACAATGAAAAAACTGATATTGGGCGCATTCGCGTCCGCGGCACTGCTGTGCTTCACGGCCGGGGCTTTGGCCGACGAGGTCTCGGAAGTCTGGACCTGCACGCTTGAAGAGGGCAAAACGCTGGACGACGCGCAGGCGGCCAACAGCAAATGGCTGGCCTGGATGCGCGCGAATGTTAACGAGGGGATCCGGAGCATGGCCGTGACTTCGATAGTTGGCAATCCGCAGCATTTCCGCTGGGTTGACACCTATCCTGACATCGTGACCTGGGCTGCCGCCGAAGCCGCACTGGATACCGCAGAAGGTATGGCAAGCGAGGCTGTATTCAACGGTATTTTTGAGTGCAGCGGCAACGAGTTATTGCGAGCCCGACCAACCAAGTAACTGTAAGGCCTGTGGATGGGCGGGCCGGATGCCCGGCCCGCCTTGCTGTTTACGGATCGCGCTCGGCGTGAATGTGTTTTGCGCGCAACGGTACGGAGCCCTCATCAATTTCTATGGTCAGCACTGGTTGAAAGTAGTCGGTATTCGCGAACAGCCACGCCGGCGTTGCCTCTACACACGCGCCATTGCCGTCGCATCCGGTCAACGTGGTATTTTCGTCGGTAAGTATGCTGCGACCCAGGAATATTATTTCCGGATCGGCACGCCGATATAGCTGAGTATGGACTTGTATCCCTTCGCCTCCCGGAACCACCGAACTGGCGACCATGCGGACATCGGGCTGCCACCGAGCCGGACCGGGAACAATCCGTATTCCGCCGCGTACTGTCACAGTGCTACCTTCGGCAAGTTCGGCGAGCTGCAACGTATCGGAACCCACCCAGGGATCTCCGACCGCGCTAAGATGCGTCGCAGGATTCGTCTGCACTTCAAATCCCCCGACCGTAAACGCCGCTCCCATTATATCGACACTGTCCACGGGGCCCGTCAACCACGTCGCATTCCAGTACGGCGAACCAGGATTCAGATCGATACTTCCGGTTGGCGCGTTGCTAAATGTAACGAATGTACCAACCGCAATTTGCCGGGATTGATCCGCCAGCCGGATGCAGCTCAGACAGTCCCAGGTCGAATAGTAGAAATTGTTGCCGGAAATATCGAATCCGCCATATGGCCCGTGCGATGCCGTGACAAAGCCATTGAATTCGAACGACTCATCCTGGCTCGGATCCCAGTTGCTTCCGGTCCGCTGCGCCGTCTGTACGTTGAGCACACCGGCCTGCGGCTCCTGGTCTGCAAGCAACAGCACAGGGTCACCTTCAACCGGTGTGCCGCCGGGAAAATCCTCAAGTGCAGCTGCAGACAGGTCTACCCGTTGCTCACCAATTCGAAAAAGTCCGTCTGAATCCGCAAACAAAATGCCACGCAGGACCAACGGGCCCGGTGCCAGATCGCGTTCGATCAGGGTAGCAATTATGTTGCCGTCAGCCGAAAAATGGCCGCTCACCGAAACTCGATCGCCAAGCGCGACGTCTGCAAAATCGAATGAATCACCAATCAGCGAATTGCGCCTTCCTTGGGTCTGGGCCGCGATGTGCACTCGCTGACCAAGCACGGTCATTCGAAGGTGCTCGGCATCGATGTCTTCGACCGGGCCCACTACCGATCGGCGAATGTCAATCCAGGCCGAGTTTCTTGCGCCTGGCAGATTTGCGCCAATCTCGACGAGATGGCCGGTTCGCGGTGTGACGCCAACTGCACGTGCACCATCGAGCAAGATCCTGCCTATGCAGGTACCCGCTATGGCCAGACGTTCCGCCGTGAGGCAATTCGAGTCAGCGTACATGTGTTTAGGTCCAGCTTTGGCCCCCCATAGCAATCCAAGATAATGAAAGGACTCCGGCGCGGAACCCGCTGGTGGGGGCTGTGGTGGTCCCGATGTCGGCGCAGGCACGATAAGTGGCGAGACATTCGGCGAGTTTCCGCCGTCGTTACAGCCTGCCAACAACACAACCAGCAGAAAAACACCCGCAATTTCTTTGTTAGTCATATGTGTCTCCTTTCAACCAGGGTTACCGGTTTCACCGTTCGCATCCCGCAGCCCAACGTACCCGAGCGCTGTGCAAATAATATGCATCCCCCTTTGCCTTTCGGCTGAAAGTGAAGGCCAAGCTTCGGCCAAACCTGGTCAAATTTTTGTCCAATGCGGCGATTGCCGTGTCGTTTGATGTTCTAGGCAAATTGCGCTGGTGCTACGATGCTCGCTTTAGATCTGTAGCAAAGGGCGGTCTTGAACGCACTGAGGGTGTTTCAGATCGCCGACCTCGAACTGGACGAAGGCCGGCAGCGTGTCACCCGCAATGGCGCGGAAGTGCCATTGCCGAAGCTGTCTTTTGACCTGCTTCTGACCCTAGCCGAATCTGCACCTAACTTTCTTTCGAACAGGGAATTGATGGCCAAAGTTTGGCCCGGCCTCGTGATCGGCGAAAAGACGGTTAGCCAACGCGTCAAGTTACTTCGTGATGCACTCGGCGATGACCATGACGAGCCGCGCTATATTGCCGGCCTGCGCGGCAGGGGCTATTGCATCGCAGCGCCGGTGACGCGAGTTGGCCAGGAGCACGCCGCGGCGCTACCGCGTGATCGGAAGATGTCTGCCTGGTTTGTCCCTGCCCTGATCGTTATTTCGATCGTGGCGCTCGCCTGGTGGGCGCGAGACCGCACTCCCGACATCGCGGTATCGGGTTTTACTGTCGCCGTCCTGCCGTTTCGAGACCTGAGTGGCAACGATGCAGACTCCTACATTGCACTCGGCATTCCAGAGATGGTTATTGATCAGCTTTCGACCGTTCCAGGCTACACCGTTATCGCCCGCAGTTCATCGTTCAAGGACGCCCTGGGAAATGTTGACGCCCGCGAGGTCGGTCGCCGACTCGGCGCGCGCTATCTCATCGACGGGAGTGTGCAACGCAGCGGCGACAGCTTGCGCGTTTCCGCGCAGTTGCTCGATGCCGAGGCCGGCACACAGATCTGGGCGGAGCGCTTCGATCGTGACCTTAGCGACGTCTTCGCGATTCAAGACCAAATAGCTACGCAGGTCGTGAACGCCTTGGCCGCCAATGTTGCGGGCCAGAACTCCGTAGCAGCACGCGTACCACCAACATCCAATATCGATGCCTATCTTGCCTACCTTCGGGGAAGGGTCCTGCTCGCGCGCTGGACCGTAGTTGATTCAGACGCCGCAGCGCGCGCTTTCGAACTGGCGATAAACCTTGATCCGGACTTCGCGGCCGCATACGCATACTTATATGATGCTCGCCTCATGGCTGCCGATCGTCGCAGTGGCACAGCGACGCCCAATCTGGCGCAGTCAGGCGTACGAGGATTGGCCGGGGCGCTCGATGAGATGCGCGAACAAAATCGATCACTGCTAGACCGGGCGCTCGCATTGGACGCGAACTGCGGCTCCGCGTTTTTCGCACGCGCGATCTGGGCCGACGACGATGCTGTGACTCGGGAAGAAGATTTTCGACGCGGGCTGGCGCTCGATCCAAGTAACGGACGTGGTATCACGGCATTCGCCGAGTTCCTGGATCGAACCGGTCGCAGTAACGAAGCCGAACATCTCCTCGAGCGCGCAATACGGGTTGACCCTCTCTCCCCGCGTCCGTACTTCTGGAAAACAATGCGAACATTCCCGACCGACCCGGAAACGATGGAGGCCGGGATGCTGCAGGTGCTTGAGATCGATCCGGACTATGTGCCAGCTTTGCAGCGCTACGCGAAATATCGCTGGATACTGCATGGGGACCTGGCGCGGGCCATCCAGTTGATCGAGCAGGCTCTGGAAATCGACCCGACGAACCCATGGTTGCTGCACACCGCTGTTGCGGTCTATCTCGATATTGGCGATCCCGACGCCGCCCGGGCGTTACTGGCGAATAGCGATCGCCCCGAAATTGCAGGCCAGCTTTTAATCCAGTTGTACGAAGGCAATGTGCGCGTCGCGGGAGAGGCGGCGTTCAACGAATCTTCGTTTGCCGATGGGGCGTTCGAAAACTGGGGGGTCTACGAGGCGATGCTCAGTTGGTCGATTCTGACCGGGGATCATTCTCGTGCCTTGGCCTATATCAACGAGAACACCGCACTATCAAGCAGTACGCCTCCGATTAAAGTGGGAAACTTCCGCGCGATACCAACCTATGCACAAATCAGCATGGCAGCGGGCGACACGCGGGCGGCTCGAGCTTTGCTCGAGCGATGCATCGAGTGGATCGACGAATTCCATTTGCCGAAGCTGTCGGGTATTTATGCCCTTCGCGTAAAGGCCACCTCGTTGTTATTGCTCGGCGATAAAGATCGTGCGCTGGATACACTTCGGGCGTCGTTCGACGCAAACGACTACCTGCAATGGTGGTACACGCTGAACATGGATCCCATTTGGGCGCCACTGCACGAAGATTCACGTTTTCAGGCCATTGAGGCTGCGGTGCGACAGCACATATCCGAGCAGCGGGCCCGACTGGAAGATCTGCGGCAAAAGGAACTGGTTCTGCGACGCCAGGCAACCGTGCTGCCTTGAGTGTACGCTGCCATTATCTCCGATCGACGTTATTGCTGACAGCCTTGCTAGGCTCAGTTGGCGAGGGTCTCGCGGCGCCCGAAACGATTGACGAGATAATAGTTACTGCGCGGCGCGTCCCGGAGCGCCTCCGCGATGTGCCGCTCACCATAAACGCATTCGGCCGCGACGATATCGGAGTCGCAGGGATTGATTCGCTGCAAACGCTGATCGCCCGGACACCGGGTTTGTATTTTGAGTCGGCGTGGGGCGGACTGTTCGCTACTCCGAGCTTGCGCGGCCAGCAACTAACTCCGGATGGAGATCTTAAGGTCGGTGTTTTTGTCGATGGCGTCTACCAGGCAAACCAGATCGCCGTCGATACCGGGGCGATGAACGTTGAACGCATTGAGGTCGTGCGCGGGCCGCAGAGTACGTTGTATGGGCATAGTACGTTCGCCGGTGCGATTCATTACGTTAGCCACGCGCCACCGGCCGAGCCTTTGGCTGGCGCCACGGTCGACATCGGATCCGATCAGTATTTGGCGGCCACTGCGTTTTTGTCGGGACCATTGTCAAAAAGCGGGCTGCGCGCCCGACTTGCCACCGGCGCGGGACAGTTTGACGGCACCGAGAGCAACGGTGTCAGCGGAGGCGGCCTCGGCGGATGGGACAGGGCTGGCGTATCGCTGATTGTCGGAACGGCGGCCGAGCGGATACTGCAGGCCGCACTGCACTTGCGCTACAGCGAGTTCGGGTCCACGCAACCTGCCGCATCAGCGCTTACCCATGATGACTACAATTGCGGCGCTATTGAGGCGGCGTCCGGCGCCTGGAGTTATTACTGCGGTGCGGTACCCATACGCCAGGAATTGGAAGTCTCGAGAGGATTGCCGGACAGCGGTAATGACGTTGAGCAGGCAGCTCTGTCCCTGTCCTGGCCCGCACTCGGTGGGCAATTGGAGAGTCAAACGAGCTACTACCGCGGCAACTCCGATAGCTACCGTGACTTCGATTTGTCACGCGATGGCGAATTGTTTGGCGTCTGCACGTCCGACGTTAATTGCGTCGGACCAATCGGCATACCACGTACCGTGAACAGGCTGGCAACGGCCAACGAGGTGTCGCGAGTTCGTTCCAATGTCGACGAGTGGACCCAGGAATTTCGCTGGCGAGGCGCCAATGAACGAGCGCACTGGATGATCGGCGCTGTCGCGTGGTGGACAAAGTCGCTTGAGGAATCTCGTCTGGGCGTTGCACGCGGCGACCTCAATGACGACGAGCGCTACTCCGCGCTGCTGCCGATCGACCCGTATGCAGTCGGACCGCTCGCACTGGCGAATTTTGCACTGGTCATCGACCCAAACCTTGAACAGATTACACGCTCACTGGATACCATCGAACGACGGACGCTGGCTGTGTTTGCTTCGTTCGACTATGCGCTGTCAGCGAAGACCCGAGCTCGGGCCGAATTGCGCGCTACACGCGAACGGCGCGAGCTTGACAATCAGATCGCCAACTTCCTGCCCGGATTTGGCAAATCCATACCGGCAGAGGACTTTGATGACTTGACGCCGCGATTCAGTCTGCAGTTCGCGCCGGCGGAAACCTGGAGCGGTTACCTATCGGCCGCCAAGGGTTCGCAGTCCGGTGGTATCAACCCGGTCCCAGGCTTGTCGCCCGATGAGCAAGCGTTCGACCCGGAATACAACTGGACCTACGAGCTGAGTGGCCGCTATCTATCAACACAATACGATTTCGAGACGCAAATTACCCTCTACTACGTCGACTGGCGCGATGCCCAGATGTTCGGTTTCCCCGACACGCCGGGCATCACGAACCTCATCACCCGCAATACCAAGGGAATCATCACGCGCGGGATGGAGGTTTCGTTGCGAGCACCGCTGTTGCGGTCAGTTCGCGCGGAACTGGATTATTCGTATACGGACCCCGAATTTCGGGCTGGTAGTGATGACCCCGGATCACGCCGCTTCTGCGGTCTTAACGCGACTAGCACGATGTCGACATTCTGTACTGTTGGTCCGGCGCGCGAAGGCAGTGCCACCGCCCTCGTTCCTTACGTCGACGGCAATCTGCCGCATCGCACGCCACAATCAATGTGGCACGCGGCGCTCGTTTATGAGCTTGCGCGCTTGCCGGGCGATCGGAGATTGACGTTTCGCGTCGATGCCAATGGCCAGGATGACGTTTTTGATCGCGCGATCAATGGTGCGCGCTTCGGCTCACGAACCTTGTTGGACGCGCGCCTCTCTTATGTTTTTGACAATTGGTCCGTAGCGCTTTGGGGTCGCAATCTTGGCGATGAGCGTTACGTGCGGGCGCTGGCCTCGCGTGGCCAGGTTTTCTTTCCGACCACACCGCGGCCATTGGACATGATATATAGCGATGGTCGACGCATTGGGTTATCAATCAGCTTTGCCAAAGCCGGATCCTAGATGCTGAGCTACCGACACGCCTATCACGCCGGCAATTTTGCCGATGTCATGAAGCATGTCGTACTGACGTCGATTCTCACGTACCTGGTGCGCAAGGATGCCGCGCTTTGCTACCTCGATACGCACGCCGGTGCCGGTGCCTACGATTTGCGTTCGGATAAAGCGCGAAAGACCGGCGAAAGCGGCCTCGGCATCGAGAAGATAATTGACGCGAATGGTGCACCAACCTGCATCGCAAACTACCTGCAACTCGTGCGTGGCTTCAATACTGCCGGCGTTCTCGACAGGTATCCGGGTTCGCCATGGTTCGCCGCGCAGCTACTTCGACAGCAGGACCGGCTGGTGTTATGCGAACTACACAACAGCGACTTCCCGTTGCTCGAGCAGCTGTTTGCAAAAGATAAACGCGTTCATTGTCACGCCGTAGACGGCTACCGTTTCAGCCTCGGCCTCATCCCGCCGATCGAAAGACGCGGCCTGGTCCTGATCGACCCGGCATACGAGCTGGCGGATGAAACCATGACGGCGTTTAAAACCCTGGCGAAGCTGCATCGCCGCTTCGCAGGCGGCACATTTTCCTTGTGGTACCCGATTCTCGACGAACATCAAGGCTTTGCTTTGCGCCAGCAATTCGAAGCCTCGCAAATGCGCGACGTGCTGCATCTCGCTTTGCGTATCGCCGACCGGAATTCACTTCCCGGCATGTACGGCAGCGGCATGATCATCGTCAATCCTCCCTGGACGCTGCGTGCAGAGATGCAAATCGCTTTACCCTGGCTGGTGTCGCAACTCGGCGTTAACAGTCGCGCTGGTTGCGAGATCGAACAGTGGGTGGAGGAGTAAGAAATCAAGCTGGCAGGCGGTGCCGGCGCCGTATTGTCGTGGCGCCAAGCAACATGAGCAGCATCAGCCAGCCCAGTGCGCCGCTGCCACCCTTGTTGCCGGCGCGGCGCACGGTGATCGCCGTCGTCGCCGTGTCTTCAGCGACGCCATCAGATACGCTCAGCTGAAATTGCAGCACCTGTGAGGAGCTGGCGCTTGGCGCCGTAAATGTTGCGGACTCTGAGCTCGCATTCGACAGCGTCACCGCAGTACCGGACAACTGCGTCCACTGGTAACTGAGCGCGTCGCCGTTGAGGTCATTCGAGGCACTTCCGTCCAGTGTCACGCTGACACCCGCATTGACAGTCTGGTTGGCACCAACGATCGCATGCGGCGGGTAGTTCAGACCGGTGCCGTCCCCTACGGTGACGCGCAGGATGTCCTGCGATCCGAGGCTGGCGCCGATAGCGTTGCTCAAGCTCAGCTCGAAAAACTCTTCGGCTTCGCCGCTGCCATCATCGACTATCGGGAACTCGATCCACTGTGGCCTGGCATCGCCATCCGCCCACAGAATCGTGCCACTGCTGGCACCCTGAAAATCGACGCCAATGGTCGCATCGCCGCCTGTCACGGCGTAGTCCACGCTGACAGCGCCTTTCGCGCTGCCGCTTCGATGCACAACCGCTACTGCCGTCCCGAAGCCGCGTTCGGCAATCTGCACTTCGGCCGCGGCAAAACCGACCGCCGCCGCAGCCGCCGCTTCCGCGACATACACGCTGGCAATATTCTGCGCATCGAGTGTGACACTACCGGTGGGTGCGATCAGCCTGAGGAACAGGTGTTCCAGACCCTCGTTCGCATCCGCATCCGTTTGCAGCTCAAGCGTAATCATCTTGTCGGCTGCATCACCATTGCCCCAGTTCAACACACCACTGCCAACACTGACATCGGACGCATCCGCACTTGCCGCTAGAATTTCGTAAGCCACGCTGACGATGCCACTCGAACCGTGCAACCGACTGACGGCGATCTGCAGCTGTTCGCCCTCGTCGCCGCCGTACGATCGGCTGGAGAATGCCAGCCGGCCGGCCGCTACATCGAGCGAACGGTCGACCACCATGTAGAAGCCGGAGTTGATGTCGCTGACCGCAATGTTGCCACTGTGAAAAAACGGGTAAACACCCCAGGCTCCCACGAAGGCATTGCCATCGGAACCCGGGAACGTGTCCAGGCGACCGACCGCCTCGATCTGCGAGACATTTGAAATATCCAGGATCGTCAGCCCGCGGCTGTAATTCGACATGTAATAGCGATTGCCACGCACGAAACCATTGTGGTCGATGGCGCTGGTCACGCCGGTCCAGGTCCCGGCCCAGGCCGGGGCCGCCAGGTTCGCGAGGTTGAACACGCGCACAGTGGTATTGAGGCCTGCATTGCGCTCGTCAAGTTCGTCGTGCACGAACAGATACTGCTGGTCCTCGGAAGGCCAGCCCGAATGCACATACCGCGCATTCGTGTATGGCGTGCGGCTGAGCCGCACGGCATTGCTGGCGTTGGTGATGTCCCAGATATCAATGGTTGTTTCATTGAAGTCGAACAGCAGTTCGCAATAACTTGTCGCATTGATGCATTGTGTGTCCTTGCGGCTGTCGGTAATGATCATCGACGCCGCGTCGTGCATGTAGTTGTCATTGGCACCCGCAGCCGGCATCGCCGCAAATTGTGGTGCATCCGGGTTACTCAACGAGTACGCACGGTACTGGCCCGCACTGATACTCGAGCCGGCGATTACCAGGGTCGGCGTGGCTCCGGTCAGCGTCAGGCCGGTGCCAAAGTCCGTGTTGGTGGCGAAAACATTGTGTGCCTGCAAAAAATCGCCGCTGTAGTTCACGCGCCGGATCGCATGCGGCAGCTCATTCAGGTCGATCACCAACAGGCCGTCGCTGACGCCGTCGGTGGTGACGTAGGCATGGGCATTCCAGCGTGCCTCAGCAGCGTTCCAGTACTGGTAGACCTTGATATCGCGCCACGCCGTGGTTTGTCCATCGAGAAAACCGACTTCGCGCGGATTGGTCGCATCGGTGACATCAAACACCGCCGTGCCGACATCGAAACCCATGATGGCGTACTCGCGATGCGTATTGAGGTCGACGAAACCCCAGACATCGGCACCGCCCGCCGGATTCGCGCTGATATCGCCAAATCCCACATGCGCCAGCAAATCAACGCGCTGGCAGGCCATGCCATTGACCGATCCGCCGACGCAGGGCGTCGCCGGCATGCTGAATTTGAGTGCCTCGTGTACCTGCAATTGTTGCGCAACGCCCCGAAATGCGTCGCGGTTCGCCAGCTTGTTGTCGGCGATGACGCGAAAGCCGCGCTCGCGCAAGGCCTCGGCATAGTCAAGCGGCACGCCGCTGAGCACGGTCGGCTGCCCGGAAAATGCCTTGAATTCCGCCGCGGCATCGTAACCACCGGTGATTTCTATGCTGCCGTTCAGCAGGTGAAACAACTCGTCACGATCGGACACCGGGTATTGACCTGTCGCGACCTGGATCTTGCCGCCCTTGCCCAGTTGTCCGAGCGCATAGGCAATCGTGCGGCACGGTGCGGCGGCGTCCCGGCAAAGGCCCGTATCCACACCGCTGTTTGCAACGTAGGTGGGTGCGTCTTCGCCCGCGTGCGGATACGCCGGTGCACTCGCCAACACGGCAGGCAGGACCAGCGATAACAGGTTTACTCTGAAATGCATAGACGGCGCTCCCCTGCGCGTCGTACCCGGCGCGCGAATTCGCAGTCGATTGAGGCTACTATATTTCGACTCGGACTTCCGCCAGAGGTTTCACATTGATTGCGCGCGCAGTGGCAACAGGTCTGGCCGCCTTGCTGGCGGCGTGCGGTGAGCCGCCGGTCCAGGTGCAGATCCCGTTCATCGCTGTGCTCGATGGCATGCCAATGGCCTGCGATGCCGGCGGCGAGGCCGCGCTCACCGACCTGCGCTTCTATGTTTACGACGTGCAACTGAGGGATACGGCCGGCGCTGACCGGAAACTCGAGCTGCGTGCAGACAATGACTGGCAACAGGTCAATCTCGCCTTGCTCGACCTCGAGACCGGTGCGGGCCGCTGCGTGAATGGCACAGCGAAGCTTAACAACGCATTGGTCGGAACGGTCGCCGCCGGCGATTACCGGGGCCTGTCATTTACCCTCGGCGTGCCGTTTGCACAGAACCATGGTGATCCGCTGCGCGCGGCACCACCGCTGGGTGACGCCGCCATGCACTGGCACTGGCGCGGTGGCTACAAGTTCCTGCGTGCGGGCTTCGTTACCGTGGACGATGGTTTCTGGATCCACCTCGGCAGCACCGGTTGCGAGGGAACGCTGCAGGACATTTCCGGATGCAGTGCTCCAAATCGCGTGACGGTACAGCTCCATGATTTCGTCCCGGGTCGCGATGTGGTCGTCGTTGATCTCGGCGCCCTTGTTTCAGGTGCGGAGTTAGACGACGCTACGGCCACTGATTGTTCCTCGGGTCCCGCTGAAGAATATTGTGTCACCGCATTTCGCGCCCTGGGCCTCGATCATGCGTCTGGCATGACAAGCGGTGTGCAAAGCCTGTTTTCGAGCCGCACGTCACCGTGAGAAAACTTTTTTTGCTCAGCATGGCTGTCATCATCGGCACGCTGTATTGGCTGTTGCGGGAACGCGGCTACGAGTGGACTTTACCTGAGCACCTGCCGCGACCCTCGGTGCCCGCTGACAATCCAATGAGCGCAGCGAAAGTCGCCCTCGGCCGCCGGCTGTTTTACGACACTCGCCTGTCCGTAAATAACACGAATTCCTGCGGCAGCTGCCACCAGCAGGCATTGGCCTTCACGGATGGCCGGCCGCGCGCCGTGGGTGCCACCGGGCAGTTGCATCCGCGTGCGTCAATGTCGCTGGTAAATGTCGCCTATCTGAGTCGACTGACCTGGGCCAACCCGCTGCTCGAGCACCTCGAAGACCAGGCACTGACGCCGATGTTCGGCGACAACCCGATCGAGATGGGCATGGGCGGTCGCGAACACCTGCTGGTCGACTTGTTGCGCAGCGACGCGGCCTACAAAGCGGCGTTACCGGCAGTTTTTCCGGACGATGAGGACCCTTTCTCAGTGCTGAACGCTGTGCGCGCGATTGCGGCATTTGTCCGCAGCATTGTCAGTTTCGATTCGCCCTATGACCGTTACGTCGCCGGCGACCTGAACGCGCTCAGCGTATCTGCCGAACGCGGTATGCAGCTTTTCTTCTCGGAGCGGCTCGAGTGCTTTCATTGTCACGGCGGCTTCAACTTCACGGACAGTACAACGCACGAGAATACCCGCGTTGACAGCGTCGGCTTTCACAACACCGGGCTATACAACCTCGATGGCAGCGGCGCCTACCCGACCGAGAATACCGGGCTTTACGACATGACGGGCGAGCGTCGCGACATGGGCCGCTTTCGCGCCCCGACCTTGCGCAATATCGAACTCACCGCGCCCTACATGCATGACGGCAGTGTCGCTACCCTCGAGGACGTCATCGCGCATTACGAACGCGGCGGCCGCCTGATCAGCGACGGCCCGTACGCCGGCGATGGCCGGCTAAACCCGTTCAAATCCGAGTTCATACGCGGCTTCGAGTTGAGTGCCGACGAACGCCACGACCTGCTGTCTTTCCTGCACGCCCTGACCGACACATCGCTCGTGCAGGATCCGGCGCTGTCAGATCCCTTCGCGGCACCCTAGCCATTTGTAAGGCAGGATCATGCTTATTCTGTCCTCGGCCTGGAGATGTACGCCGAGACCAGCCCGGCCACGAGGATTGCGACATACAACTGACCAAAGACCGCCTGCATGTAGGCTAGCGTTTTCGCCGTCGGCGTTAGCGCCACGAAGTCGCCGTAGCCCAGCGTAGTCATGGTGACAAAACTGAAATACAACCAGTCACCGCTCCAGGCGAAATCCATGCTCGATGAAACGCCGCGGAAGGAACCTGGCACCAGCATGTCGAGGAGGCTGTAGGCTACTGCCCAGATAACGCCAAGCAGCAGGTACACGCAGATCGCACCAACCAGCCGGTTCAGGCTGACTTCGGTACCGATCAATACCTGACGCAAAGTGCAGATGATCGCCGTCAACAGGAACCCGGCCAGCGCCAGCATGACAATGTAGGCCAGTGCTTCCGATTGCGCGATTACGGCCACCAGGTTTGCCGCGACTGCGGCAACGACGAACACCACACCTACAGCAAAGCCACGTCGCGAGCTACGCAGACTCCAGACACCGATGCAAACCAGCCAGGAGAACATCAGCGCCTTGACCACTCGCACCGGCAGCAGCTGCAGTTGATCAAGCAGCGGTATGCCAATCAAAAATGTCAGCAGCGCCACTAACAACCAGGAAAAGTTGCCCTTGCCCATACGCATGCTCAGTCTGCAAACACCGAAACCTGGCGGACGATCAGTGATCGAGGTAGAGGTAGTTTTGCCAGCTCGACATGCGCAACAAAATTTTGCGCATGATCGCGACGTGCGAAAACCTGTCAGAATAAACAGCAACCTGTGCCTGCGATCCGATCGGCAAGCCGAATTCGCTCATGTCATCCGTTATTTCGATGACTACCGGGATGCGGCCAGCCTGTCGAAATGCTTCTGTGGTGCCTATCAGGGCGCCACCGGTCTGAAGCTGGCCCTCGGCAAGGTTCGGCAGCACCCGAGTTACCTCACCGCGAAATACGCGACCGGGAATGCTGGGATACACGATCTCTGCGTCGTATCCTGCCCTGAGCCGAAGGCCGGAGTTCTGCCGGAAAGCCGCTATCAGTGGCGTCTGTTCATCGTGAATGAACACCATTACCGGTCGCAGCGGCAGATTGGCTGCCATCATGCCGGGACGCAGCATCAGCTGGCTTACGTAGCCGCTGGTCGGTGCGCGCACCACGGTGCGTTCCAGGTCATAACGCGCCTGTTCCAGCTCCGCCTGCAGCCGCGCAACATCCGGATTCTCACCGTCGATCGACGACTCGAAAGCCAGCTGTGCCCGCTCCAGGTCAGCGTTAGCACGCTCTACTGCGGCCTGGTCGGCAAGAAACAGCTGACGCCGGTTGTCCAGGTCAACTTCACTAAATGCACCGCTCGCGAATCCTTTTTCGTAGCGCCGGAATACACCCTCACTGCGATCACGATTTGCGGCTGCTTCCACCACGCGTGCACGCGCTGCAGCAACGGCACTTTCGAGTTCCTTGACGTTTTGCGAACTGCCAGCCAATAACGCTTGCTTCTGCCGCACTACCGACTCATAGGGCTTAGGGTCGATTCGGAACAATACGGCGCCTTTGTCAATCAGCGTGTTCGCCTCAACCTCGACACTGGTCACGATACCGGCCACTGCAGGGACGATGGGCGTAGTAACGTAAAACTCGCGCGCAACGTTCGAGTAAGGGTGGTTGTAGTTCATCAACAGGACCAGGGTGCCGACCAGAACGACACCGCCCAGTGCCGCCGTCGGAACGGTTCACTTGTTCAATGGCACCTTGAATATCTTGAACACGGCGACACAGATAGCCGTGTAGGTCAGCAAAAGTAACAGGTCCATCGTTACCCTCCCTTGCCGGATTCAAGATCAGTAAGGCGCGCTTCGATAGCGCTGAGTCGTGCCGCGATAGACTCATCAGGTGATCCCGAGGTGTCGATTCCCCAGCCGCGATCCTCGCGGTACATCATTGCCCAGATCCAGAGGAACGGCCAGATCGCATGCAGAGTGAACAGGCTTACCCAGCCAGCGACGTGCAGCACATCCTGGTGCGGGTGATTGCGCTTGACCGCGATCTCATAAGGAATATCGTGAATGGCAATGATCCCGTAAAACAGGATCAGCACGACCAGGATAAGAATTACCAAAGCAACATAGTCCAGGGCCATAGGTCCCCCGTAAGCTACTTCACGCCATGCATGAGTTTATTGATGAGCGGTGCCAGCAGGAACAACAGCACCCCGGAACCGAGCAGCGCCCAGAAGCCAAAGGTATATCCGGCCAGCGCCGAGTCGGTGCTGATACCTTCGGCGCCACTCACATGACCGGCAAAGATGCCGGACAAATTGTTGCCAATCGCGATCGACAGGAACCAGCCACCCATGGCCAGGCCGCCGAGGCGGGCGGGAGCGAGCTTGGTCGTCATCGACAGGCCAATCGGCGACAGGCAGAGCTCACCAATTGACTGGATGACATAGACCATGAACAAGGTCCAGAACGGGATCTTCAGCGTTTCGGGGTCGACAAACTGCGACAGCGCCAGCATCAGCAGCAGGAACGCCAGGCCATTGAAGATCAGGCCGATACCAAATTTGCGCGGTATCGAGGGGTTGGCGCTGCCCATCTTCACCCACAACCAGGCGAGCACCGGCGCCAGCGTGATAATCGCCACCGAGTTGACCGATTGGAACCACGCGGTCGGAAAGATCCAGTCGCCCATGCTGCGATCCACAATCTTGTCCGCCAGGAAGTTGAACGAACTACCGGCTTGCTCGAAGAACATCCAGAACATGACGTTGAAACCGAAGATCACCAGCATCGCGATAACCTTGTCGCGCGCAACGCTTCCCTCGCGCATTCCTTCGACCAGCAGCATGATGGCCGGCCCGACGAACAGCAGCATCAGCAATACCTGCAGCATGGTCGCGTCGATGGTCAGCAGGAAATAGAACATCGGAATGCCGATTACAACGCTGACCAGCAACACCTTGAGAACAACCCCCATACCCTGCGCGTCCGCATCCGGCGCACCGATACCCTGCAGCAACCGGCGGCCAACCCAGAACCAGGCGAAGCTCAGGATCATGCCGACGCCGGCGGCCATAAAGACCACCTTGTAAGCCGGCATGCCATTGATGCCGAAAACTTCCTGCGCCAGGTACTGGGTGGCAATCGGCGCCAGCATCGCGCCGAGATTGATACCCATGTAGAAAATGGTGAAGCCGGAATCGCGACGTACATCGTTTTCGGCATAGAGCGTGCCCACGAGCGTGGAGATGATGGGCTTGAACATACCATTGCCGACGATCACGGTCGCGAGGCCCAGCTTGAATATCTGCTCGCTCGGAATCGCAATCATGAACAGGCCCGTACCCATGATCACAGCACCAAGCAGGATCGAGCGCTGGAAGCCGATCAGTTTGTCTGCGATGTAGCCGCCGAAAATCGAGCCTGCATAGACCAGGGCGAGATAGGCGCCATACAGCTCATTGGCCGGTTTCTCGCCCGCGGCACTGCCGCCATGAAACTCGGCGACGATATACAGAACCATGGCCCAGCGAATCCCGTAGAACGCAAAGCGCTCCCAGAACTCCGACATGAACAGCATCCACAGCGGCTGCGGGTGGCCGAGCACCTGCTTGAATTCGCGTCGCGGCGTACCCGGATTTGTTGTTGTTGTAGTACTGCTCATGCGAATACCCCCAAAAGGCATTGACGAATCGACCGAGGATCACCGATTGTAGTAACCCCGTCAACCGAATCGCCGCATATTATGCATCGCATCGCTGTCACGTTATTCGCTTGTGCCCTTGCTTTGGCCCCGCTGCATGCCGCCGACCTGCGCACGCAAAACGTCATCCTCATCACTCTCGATGGCGTGCGCACGCAAGAGGTATTCAGCGGCATGGACGCGGTCGTCGCCGCCCGTTCAGCCGAGCAGGTTTACAGTGAAATCGAAACCGGGCGTGGGCGGTACTGGGCCGAAACGCCCGAGGAGCGGCGCAAACTGCTGATGCCTTTTTTCTGGGGCACGCTGGTGCCCTCCGGAATGTTGTTCGGCGACACAACGAACGGCAGCGAGATGCTGGTACGCAACTCATACAAGTTTTCCTCACCGGGCTATGCCGAGATGCTGACCGGCGAAGCGCTGCCCGAAGTCAATGACAATGTCGCGCAGCGTTTTGCTGCGGTCACGGCGCTGGAGTACGTGCGCTCGAAACTTGAACTTTCAAAATCCGCTGTTGCACAAATCGGCTCCTGGGACATCTTCGAGTTCCTCGCCGCGAGCAAGGACGACGTGTTGGTTACGAATGGCGGATACGCCGCGTTCCCTGCCGAATTCAGCACACCGGAAATCGATCGCCTCGTCGAACTGCGGCGCGATGTGATGCAGCTTTGGCAGGAAAGCAGCAATGACACGCTCACTTATTACATCGCCAAAGAATACCTGCGCGAGCACGAACCACGCCTGCTGTGGCTGGGCATGAGCCAGTCAGATGACTGGGCGCATGCCGATCGCTACGATCGACTGCTGGATTACCTGCACCTGACCGACCGGCTGCTGCAGGACCTGTGGTCCACACTGCAGGCACATCCGGCGTATCGGGGCACAACGACGCTGATTGTTACTACCGATCACGGCCGTGGCCTCGGTCCCGTCGACTGGGCAGAACACGACGAGACCATCCCGGGCAGCGAAGCGATATGGCTGGCAATCATCGGACCTGACACGCCGTCGCTTGGTACCAGGGTGCCGCCGGGCACGGTCCATCAAGCCGACATTGCCGCAACAATCGTGGCTTTGTTCGGTCTCAGCCCGGCTGAATTCAACCCGAACGCGGGCCCCGTTCTGCCGGGCACCATTGTCAGCGCGCAACACAAGGAAGCAAAATGATTGCAGCAGCCACTGTCGTACTGGGACTCGTTCTGCTTATTGGTGGCGGCACCGCGATGGTGCACGGCGCCTCGCAGGCGGCCATCAAGCTTGGCTGGTCGCCGGTGGTTATCGGCCTGACCATCGTCGGCTTTGGCACCAGCGCACCGGAACTCGTTGTCAGCCTCGTGGCTGCCGCCGAGGGAGTCTCCGAGATCGTATTTGGCAACGTCATCGGCTCGAACATTTGCAACATTGGCCTGGTGCTCGGTCTCGCAGCGCTGCTTGCGCCGCTGCAGATCCATGACCAGCTGGTGCGTCGTGAGCTGCCCTTGTTGCTGCTCGGCTCCGCAGCCATCCTGGTCATGGCGCTGGACGACTTTTTGTTTTCGACCGTACCGACCATCAACGCCATTGAATCGATTATCCTGCTGCTGCTGTTTGCCGGCTTCCTGTACATGACCGCAATCGGATTGCGCAATACCAGGCAGACGGGAAGCGCACTGCGCAGCGATATCGAGCACAGCCACATCATGGACACCGCGACGCCCAGCAATTATTGGTGGCTGACGATGGCGGCCGGATTTGCATTGCTGTTTCTCGGCGGCAAAGTCACGGTTGATGGCAGCGTAGCACTGGCCGAGTTGCTGGGAGTTTCCAGCGCAATTATTGGCCTGTTTGTCGTCGCCGTCGGCACAAGCCTGCCGGAACTCGTGACCTCGGCTGTCGCCGCAATGCGCGGTGAATCCGATCTTGCCGTTGGCAATGTCGTTGGCTCAAATATTTTTAATGGCTTGTTTGTGTTACCGGCGAGCGGCCTTATCAGCAATGTCGATGTACCCGAAGGCGGTGTTGCCGATGTGCTCGTGTCGATGGCTTTCGCAATCCTGCTTGTTAGTG
>Ga0224510_10000449_pt1 | contig 31834 bp, 33 predicted proteins | sample SF_May12_sed_USG_FD_170161 | JGI IMG/M metagenome (GOLD analysis project Ga0224510, IMG submission 170161) | Sediment microbial communities from San Francisco Bay, California, United States - SF_May12_sed_USGS_4_1 | ecosystem: Environmental > Aquatic > Marine > Sediment | place: USA: California... | reverse complement strand
TTATTCCGCTGCGCTCCGGAATGACAGTGAACGAGGCGATCGAGCGGCTGCGCGCCGTGCGCCGCGCCGGCCTGCGCGAGCTCTACGTGGTGGACGACGCCGGCCGGCTCGCCGGGCGGGTGGAGATGCAGGACCTCGCGCTCGCCGAGCGCGAGCGGCCGCTCGCCGAGATCATGCGCGGCGTGCCCGCGGTGGCGCGCGACCTCGACCCGAGCGAGGCGGTGGTGGAGATCCTGCAGCGCGAGCCGATCAGCGTGCTGCCGGTGGTCAACCAGGATGGGCGCCTGCTCGGCGTCATCCGGCAGGCGAAGCTCATGGCCGCGGTCGAGGCCGAGGCGAGCCTCGACATCCAGACCATGGTGGGCGCGAGCCCGGACGAGCGCGCGCTGTCGCGGCCGTGGTTCGCGGTGCGAAAGCGCCTGCCCTGGTTGCAAATCAACCTGCTCACCGCGTTCCTCGCCGCCGCGGTGGTGGGCCTGTTCGAGAGCACCATCGCCAAGTTCACCGCGCTCGCCGTGCTGCTGCCGGTGGTGGCCGGCCAGTCCGGCAACGCCGGGGCGCAGGCGCTCGCGGTCACCATGCGCGGGCTCGTGCTGCGCGAGATCAGCGTCCGGCACTGGCCGAAGATGGTGTGGAAGGAATCCGCCACCGGGGTCGTGAACGGCCTCGCGGTGGCGGCGACCGCGGGCATCGGCGTCTATCTCTGGAGCGGGCAGGCCGGGCTGGTGTGGGTAATCTGCCTCGCCATGGTGGTTTCGATGGTGGCGGCGGGCCTGTCGGGCGCGCTGGTGCCGATCCTGCTGCACCGCTTCGGGCAGGACCCGGCGACCGCGTCGTCGATCATCCTGACGACGGTGACCGACGTGGTCGGATTTTTCTCCTTTCTCGGCATCGCTACCGCGCTCGCGGGGATGCTGGTGGCGGGCTAGCGCGCAGCAGCCATTCGGCGAAAGCGAGGTTGGGCACCCAGCACGCCCAGGCGATGACGCCATAGGCAATGGCGAAATCCGCGCCCGACACGACGGCCGCCGGCAGGTACAGGCGCAGCGTCACCGCGGCGAACGCGAGCGAGAAATTGCGGACCATCCACCGCCGGTGCGCGGCGACGTCGCCGTGATGCGCGAAGTGGAAGGCGCGCTCGCCGGTCACGAGCCACAGCACCGCGAGCGTGCCGAAGCCGAGCTTCCCGGCCAGGCCGCCGTAGGCGAACTGCGCCATGTACAGCCCGGCGAGGCCGCCGACCAGCACGCCCAGCCCGAGATAGAGCCGCCCCATCCAGCGGTGCAGGTTCAGGTGCCGCGCGCGCAGCCGCGCGGAGAACTGGAACGGCCCGAGCGCGAGTGCGAAGATCGAGGCGAAGACATGCACGCCGATGCCGACCGGGTGCGCCTGGAATGCCGTGCGCATGTCCGGGTGCACGGCCGCGCCCACCGGCAGCAGGCTGTAGGCGATCGCGGCGTACAGCGCGACGCCGAGCGCGAGGAAGGCCATCAGGCCCCAGCCGGCGCCGCGCAGGGTCAACTGGAAAGTCCGACCAGCCAGCGCTCGGCCTCCGGCGCCGTCGCGAAAACTTTCACCGGCACCGCTCGGTTCACGGCCACGTCCTCCGCGAATTGCATCAGCCGGCCGGCGGCGTTGACATCGACGCAAGCGATCGCCGCGAGCGTTCTCGCCACGGCCGTGGCCTGCCCGGAGGCGATCAGGTACACGTCGGTGGTATCGAGCCGCGGCCCCGCGAGGCGCTCCTCGACCAGGATGTGCCTGCAGCCGCGCGCCGCGCACTCCCGTCCGATGTCCGCGAGGTACCGCTCCACCGTCACGCGGTTGTTGATGCCCGTGACGACGAAGTGCAGGTAGGCGGGCCGCTCGACGATCGTCAATGCGTAGCTCATGGCAGAGCCGGCGGCGCGTCGCGCAGGAATACCGTGAGATCCGTCACCGGCGGGCGCGCGGGGATCTGGCAGAAGAAATCGGCGACGAAGCCGCGATGGTAGGTGGCGTGGTTAGCGATGTGCAGCAGGATCTCGCCGCGCGTCATCGCGCCCCGGCCGCCGCCGATGTACTCGAACTCGACGCGTTGGTCCAGCGAGGCGTCGCTCTGCGCGTCGGCGAAGGCGACGTACCAGCGGTCGATTTCCTGCTGCGCACCCCACAATTCGGCGATCGGCGGGTAGCCGGCGGTATTGCGCGCGGCATAGCCGTGTTCGAGTCCCTCTAGGTGCGCCTGGAACACGCGATCGATGACGTAAACGTGGTTGAGTGTATGCACCAGATCCCGGAAGATGCTCTGCCGCGGGCGGGTCGGCTCGCCTTCCGGCAGCGCGGCCGCCGCCTCGAAGATCCGGTCGTCGGCCCACGCCTTGTAGCGGGCGAGCAGGCGGACGTGGCGCAGCGCGGTCATCTGCCGAGGCACCCGCGGCACAGGCACGCGCGTCCGCGATCGTGCGCCGGCACGGGGGCGAGCGCGTCAGGGCCGACCTGGACCTCGACGCACCAGCAGGGCGTGGTGAAGCTGCCGCTCGACGCCGCGGCGCACTCGTTCGGCCCGCCGCATACGGGGCAGGAGGGATGGGGTTGCGGCTGCAGCCGGGCTACGTTCACTGGTTGATCGCCTTCATACGGGCCGCCGAGCCCTGCGTCCAGCTGGGCGCCGCGACATGCTACATCGCCTTGAAGAGCTCGGCGTACACCCTGCTGACCGGCAGCGCTTCCTTGCGACGGCGCAGGCGGAGCGACATGCGGCCGGTCTCGTCGCGCACTGCGGCAGCGACCTCGTTCAGGTTGACGATGGTGCCGCGATGCACCTGCTGGAAGCCTTCCGGCAGCTGCGGCGCCAGCTCTTTGAGCGGCGTGCGGATCAGCGACTCGCCGTCCGCCGTGACCACGGACGTGTACTTGTCCGCCGCCTGGAAGTAGCACACCTCGCCGATGGGGATCAGCTTCACGGCGCTGCCCGTGCCGGCCATCACCTGCCTGAGCGGTTGCGTCTTCGGCGCCTGCGCCGTCAGCGCGCGCAGCTGCCGCGCCAGCTCGCCGAAGTCGCGCTGGCGCGCCTTCAGGCGCTCGACGGTCCTGGCGAGGCGATCCTGCGTCACCGGCTTGAGCACGTAGTCCACCGCCGATGCGTCGAAGGCCCGCAGCGCGTACTCCTCGTACGCCGTGACGAACACGACCGCTGGCGCGGCGTCGCCCATGCGATCGGCGATCTCGGCGGCCGCCTCGAGCCCGTCCAGCCCCGGCATGCGGATGTCGAGGAATGCGATGTCCGGCCGCAGGCGCTCGGCCGCCTGCACCGCCTCGAGGCCGTTCGGCACGACGGCGGCGATCTCGAGCTCCGGCCAGGCTCCGCCGAGCGCGGTCTTCAGGCTCAGGGCGAGCAGCGGCTCGTCGTCGGCAATGAGCGCGTTCATCCCGGAAGCGTAAGGGTCACCGTGAAGCCGCCCGCGGGATTCGCGCCCGCGTCAACCCGCGCCGCGCCCGCGAACGCCGCCGCGAGCCGCTCGCGTACGTTGGCCAGGCCGACGCCCGCGCCGGCGCCCGCGGGTTGCCCCACGCCCGTGTCCGCGACCTCCAGGACTAGCTTGCCGCGCTCCTCGCGCGCACCGACCGTCACCGTGCCCCCTTCGACCTTGGGCTCGAGCCCGTGCTTGACTGCATTCTCCACGAGGGGCTGCAGCAGCATGGGCGGCACCTCGCGCGCGGCGATCTCGGGCGGCAACGCCAGCTCGAACCTCAGCCGCGGCCCCATGCGGATGGCGATCACCTCGAGGTAGTTGCGCAGCAGCGCGAATTCCTCGCGCAGCGAGTTGCGCTCGCGCCGCGCCGCGACCAGCGTGGCGCGCAGGTAGTCGTTGAGGTGGCGCAGCATGTCCCGCGCGCGCGCCGGATCCGTGGAGATGCGCGCGTCCAGGTTGGCCAGCGTGTTGAACAGGAAGTGCGGCTCGATCTGTGCCTGCAGCAGCTTCAGCTGTGCCTCGATGCGCCCGCGCTCGAGCTCCGCGGCCTTGTGCCGGCTCCAGAAGAACCAGGTGCCGCTCGCGCCCGCGGCCACGGTGACGCCGAGGGCCGCGATCGCGCTGCGCCCCGCGGTCCAGGGCAGGCCGAGCAGCGTCGAGGCGATCGCGCTGCCGAGCAGCCAGCCGGCGACGATGCCCAGCGCGATGAGGCCGAAGAACGGCAGGCGCGGCGGCTTTCCCGTCGGCCACAGCGCGCGCCAGCCCAGGTGAATCAGGAGAAGCACCGAGAGCCCGATGCATTGCGAGAACACGAGGTTCTCGCCGAAGCCTCCGCCGTACCGCACCAGCGTGAGCAGCGCGGCGATGCCGGTGTTGAAGGCGAGGACGGCGAGCAGCGCGAAGCCGAAGCCCTGCATCGGCCGAAGCTTAACGGGATTCGAGCTTCTTCAGTTCCTCGGCCTCCATCCTCTCGCGCAGGCCGGAGGCGCCGAGCAGCACGGCGGTGGCGTGGATCGCGAGCCCCAGTCCCCAGCCGGCGAGCGGCCACAGGTTCCAGTGCAGATGCGGCGTCGCCTGCCACTGCACGACGGCGAGGAAGGCATTCACCGCGATGTATACCCCGGCGTGGATGTAGAGGCCGAGCTTGGCGCCGGCGCGGCGGCGGGCGATGCGTCTAAGGTCTTCGGTCATGGCGATGCGCCTTTCAGAGGAGTCCGAGGGGCGCCCACACCATCCTGCCGAGCAGGCGGTAGGGCAGAAGCGTGAACATGCCGGTGATGCCGAGCGCGCCGGCGTACAGGCCGATGGCGAGGCGCCGGTGGGCGCCGACCTGACGGGCGACGGCGAAATAGATGAGCACCCCGAGGAGCACGATCACCGTGACCGACAGGATGTGGATCCAGGAAAAGCTGCCGCTCGACTTGATCCAGAAGCTGGTGACGGCGACGCCCAGCATCAGCGCCGCCCAGGCGCGTCCGGCGACGCGGTGCAGGAACGTACCCTTGCGCGCGAGGAACATCGCGGCGCCCAGCGCGATGGCGGCGAAAGCGGCGAGCGTGTGGGCGAGAATGATCGGCATGAAGCTCGGGTGCATGGCGTTCTCCCTGTGGTCGGTTGAGGACGACGCCAGTCTCTGCGTCGCGAGCCGGTCTTCCCACCGGCTTGCGACGAGCTGCAGCCCTCGCCGACGAACCGCTAGACTGCGCGGATGAACGACTTGCTGATCCGCGGCGCGACGGTCTACGACGGCAGTGGAAGACCTGGCCGCGTCATGGACATTGCGGTGAAGGACGGCCGCATCGCCGCCCCCGGCCCGGCGAAGGAGACACTCGACGCCGGCGGCCTCGCGCTGATGCCCGGCATCGTCGATGTGCACACGCACTATGACGCGCAAGTGACCTGGGATGCGAAGCTCACGCCGTCGCCCGCGCTCGGCGTGACCACCGCGATCCTCGGCAACTGCGGCTTCGGCATCGCGCCTTGCCCTGCGCCGCTGCGCGAGACGGTGCTGAAGAACCTCTCGGTGGTGGAAGGGATGGACCTCGGCGCGTTGCTCTCAGGCACGCGCTGGGACTTCGAGTCGTTCCCGCAGTACCTGGATGCGCTCGGGCGCCTGCATCCCTGGGCCAACGTCGGCGTGCTCGCGGGCCACTCGACCATCCGCAGCGCGGTGATGGGGGAGGAGGCCTCGAGCCGGACGAAGCCCACGGCGCAGGAGCTGCACAGGATGCAGGACATCGTCCGCCAGGCGTTGGGGGCGGGCGCGGTCGGCTTCGCCTCGTCGTTCTCGCCGAACCACAGCGGCTGGGGCGGGCGGCCGATGCCCTCGACGATCTGCGAGGACGACGAGCTGCGCGCGCTCGTCGCGCCATTGAAGGAGGCGGGGAAGGGCGTCTTCGTCGTCGCTGCGGGCACCAAAGCCACGCCGGAGTACCTCGAGCAGATGGCCGCGGACACCGGCCGGCCGATGTTCATGGTGACCGTGCTCACCATGTACACCGACCAGGCGCCGGAGCGCGCCATGAGCTACTACCGCCGCTGCGCCGAGGCGCTCGCGCGCGGGCGCGAGGTGTACATCCACGCCAACTGCCAGCCGCTGTCCTTCGACTTCACGCTGCGCGAGCCCTATCCGTTCCTCGCACTGCCGGCCTTCGCGCGCGTCAAGACCGCCAAGCCCGGGGACCTGCCCGCGATCTATGCCGATCCTTCCTTCCGCGCGCAGTTTCGCGAGGACCTGAAGCAACCGAAGGCGGGCATCCTCTTCTCGGGCGACTGGACGAAAGTCGAAATCGACGGCGTGCCGCTGCCGCAGCTCGCGGGCGACGCCGATCCGCTCGACTGGTTCTGCGAGCGCCCGCTCGAGCAGCAGATGATCGCCAAGCTCTTCCAGAACGACGACGTCGGCGTCGCGCCGCTCCTGAAGCACGAGGCGGGCGTGCTCGCGCTCTCGGACGCGGGCGCGCATCTCATCTATTTCTGCGACGCGGGCTTCGGCCTGCACTTCCTCGCCCACTGGGTGCGCGAGACGGGGCATTTCACCTGGGAGGAGGCGGCGCGACGCCTGGCCGCCGACCCGGCGCGCAAGTATCGCATTGCGCAGCGCGGCGAGATCCGCCCCGGCGCCTTCGCCGACCTGCTGCTCTTCGACCCGCAGGCTGTCGGACTGTCCAACCTGCAGCGCGTGCGCGACCTGCCGGGCGGCGGCGCGCGCATGATCCGTGGGCCGCAGGGCGTGCATGGCGTGTGGGTGAACGGCGTGCGCGTGCACGACGGGCGCGAGTACTGTGCGCTCGCGCGCGGGCCGGGACGCGTGCTGCGGGAGTTCGGCGCGTAGCGTGCGACTCTTCCTCGCGCTCGGCGCCGGGTTCGCGCAGCACCGCGCGCGCACCCTGCTGTGCGCCGCCGGCGTGGCGCTCGGCGTGGCGCTCGGCTACGGCGTGCACCTGGTGAACCGCGCGGCGGTGGAGGAGCTCGCCGCCGGCGTGCGCGCGGCCGCGGGCGATGCCGACCTGCAGGTGCGCGCGGTGCGGGGAGGATTCGACGAAGCGCTCTACCCGGTGATCGCGCGCCTGCCCGGCATCGCGGCGGCGAGCCCGGGACTCGAGGTGGAGGCGGGCCTGCCGGGCGGAAGCGCGCTGCGCGTCCTCGGGCTCGACCCCTTGCGCGCCGCGCAGCTGCACCCGGGGCTGTTCGCGCAACGGCCGCGCGCGATCGGCGAGCTGCTCAGGCCCGATGCCGTGCTGCTGACACAGGCCGCGGCGCAGCGCCTGCGCCTGGGAACCGGCGCGCGGCTCGAGCTGCTGGTCGGCCTGCGCACCGTGGCGCTCGAAGTGGTCGGCACGTTGCCGGAGTCGGCACTGCCCGGCGAGGCGGCGGTGACGGACATCGCCACGGCGCAGTGGCGCCTTGGGCGCCTGGGCGAGCTCAACCGGCTCGACTTGCGCCTCGCGCGCGGCGCGGACCTGGGCGAGGTGCGCGCGCGGATCGGCGCGCTACTGCCGCCGGGCGTGCAGGTGGAGCGCGTGGAGACGCTGCAGGCGAGCGGCGCGGCGCTGTCGCGCGCCTACCGCGTGAATCTCAATGTGCTGGCCCTGGTGGCGCTGGTGACCGGTGGCTTCCTGGTTTTCTCCACGCAGGCGCTGGAGACGGCGCGGCGCCGCGGCGAGCACGCGCTGCTGCGCGTGCTGGGCCTTTCGCGCGGCGCGCTCGTGCGGCTCGTGCTCACCGAGTCGGCGCTGGTCGGCGCGGCGGGCGCGGCGCTCGGCATCGCCGTCGGCTACGCGCTCGCCGTGCTCGCCGTGCGCGCCTGGGGCGGCGATCTCGGCGCGGGCATGTTCCGCGGGCTGGCGCCCAGCGTTGCGTTCGCGCCGGCGGCGGCGCTCGGCTACTTCTGCGCCGGAATCGCTGTGGCGGTGGGCGGCGCGGCGCTGCCCGCGCTCGACGCGGCGCGCGCGGCGCCCGCGCGCGCGCTGCGCGCCGGCGACGAGCAGCAGGTGCTGACCCGCGCGCCCTCGGCGGCGCGCGCGCTGGCGCTGATCGTCGCGGGCATCGCGCTGTCGTTCGCGCCGCCGCTCTACGGCATCCCGCTCGCCGGCTACGCCGCGGTCGTGTGCCTGCTGGTGGGCGGCATCCTGCTGATGCCAGCGTTCTCGCAGCGCCTGTGGCGTGCGCTGCCGCTCGCGCGCCGGCCGGCGCTCGCGCTCGCCGGCGCGCAGCTGCGCGGCGCGCCCGGGCAGGCCATGGTGAGCCTTGCCGCCATCGTCGCCAGCTTCGCCCTGATGGTGGCGATGGCGATCATGGTGGCGTCGTTCCGCGGCTCGGTGGAGCGCTGGCTCGAGGCGCTGCTGCCGGCACAGCTCTATCTGCGCACTTCGCACGCGGGCGAAACGGCGTACCTGGACGCCGACTTCGAGGCGCGGCTGCGCCGCCTGCCGCAGGTAAAGCGCGCGGAGCTGCTACGCAGCGCGCGCGTGACGCTCGAAGCCGGACGGGCGCCGGCGACGCTGATCGCGCGCGACGCGCCCGCCGACGGCTTCGCCGCGCACCTGCCGCTGGTCGGCGTGCCGTACGCGCGCCGCGCGGACGAGCCGCCGGAAGTGTGGGTGAGCGAGGCCGTCGCGGGACGCTCCCGCGTCCGGCCGGGCAGCCGCCTGCGCTTTCCACTCGCCGGGCGCATGCAGGAGTTCGTGGTCGCGGGCATCTGGCGCGACTACGCGCGCCAGCAGGGCGCAATCGCCATGGACCGCTCCGTTTACGCGGCCCTGACGGGGGACGCGCGCGCCAACGACGCTGCGCTCTGGCTCGCGACCGGCGCCGACGCCGAGCAGGCGATGCGCGCGATCCGCGCGCTGCCCGGCGGAGGACAGCTGGAGTTCGGCACGCCGGGGGGGATTCGCGAAGCCTCGCTCGCCATCTTCGATCGCAGCTTCGCGGTCACCTACGCGCTGGAAGCGGTGGCCGTGCTGGTCGGGCTGTTCGGCCTGTCCTCGAGCCTGGGCGCGATCGTGCTCGCGCGGCGGCGCGAGTTCGGCGTGCTGCGCCATCTCGGCATGACGCGCCGCGAGATCGGCCAAATGCTCGCCGCGGAAGGTGCGCTGCTCGCGCTCGCGGGGGCCGCCGCGGGGCTGGTGCTCGGTGCGGCGATCAGCCTGATTCTCGTGCACGTCGTCAACCCGCAGTCCTTCGGCTGGACCATGGACCTGCATCCGCCCTACGCGCTGCTCGCGGCGCTCGTCGGCGCGCTGCTCGCGCTCGCCATGCTCACCGCCTGGCTATCGGGGCGCGAGGCGATGGGCATGGCGCCGGTGCGCGCGGTGAAAGAGGACTGGTGAGGCGGCGCGCCTTCCTGCTCGGCATGCTCGCTGCGCCGCTGGCACGCGCCGCGAGCGTGGACTATCCGGCCGTGACACGCGGGCGGCGGCTGCGCTTCCCGCGTGACCACGGCGCGCACCCCGAGTACCGCACCGAATGGTGGTACGCGACCGGGTGGCTGGAGCGTGATGGCGCGCCGCTCGGCTTCCAGGTGACCTTCTTTCGCGCGCGCCCGGAATGGCGCAGCGCCAATCCGAGCCGCTTCGTGCCGCGCCAGATCCTGCTCGCGCATGCCGCCATCGCCGACCCGCGGCACGGGCGATTGCGCCATGACCAGCGCGCCGCGCGCGACGCGCTCGGCCTGGCCGGCGCGGCGACCGCCACGACCGACGCGTGGATCGACGATTGGCGCCTGAGGCTGGAGGGGCGCGTGTACCGCGCGCAGATTGCCGCGCGCGAGTTCGACCTGCAGCTTGCGCTCGAGGCGCGCGGCGCGCCGGTGCTGCAGGGCGAGGGCGGATTCAGCCGCAAGGGCCCGCGGCCAGGGCAGGCGAGCTACTACTACAGCCGGCCGCACCTCGCGGCGTCCGGAACGCTCGACGGCGCGCCGGTGCGCGGCAAGGCGTGGCTCGATCACGAGTGGTCGAGCCAGTATCTCGCGCCGCAGGCGTCCGGCTGGGACTGGTGCGGGCTCAACCTCGACGACGGCGGGGCGCTGATGGCGTTTCGCATCCGCGACAAGGCGGGCGGGACGTTCTATGCGCCGCCCGGCGTCGCTTTCGCACCGCTGCGCACCTGGCGCTCGCCGCGCACCGGCGTGACCTACCCCGTGGCAATGCGCGTGAGTGCGGCTGGCGCGCACTACGAGCTCGAGCCCCTGATGGACGACCAGGAGCTCGACGCGCGCGCGAGCACCGGCAACCTCTACTGGGAAGGCGCGGTGCGCGCTAAGCGCGCGGGCAGGGAAGTCGGGCGCGGCTACCTGGAACTGACCGGCTACGGGGAACCGCTGCGGCTGTAGCTACTTCTTCTTCGCGCCGGCCTTCTTCTTCGGCTTCGGCTTCGCCTTGGCCTTCTTCTTCGCCGCCTTCTTCTTCGGTGCCGCCGCTTTCTGCGTGACGACCGCTTCCCCGGACACCGGGTCGGTGACGCCCAGGCCGGCGCCCAGGTCCTCCAGCATGTGGCGCATGCTGTCCAGGATGCCGATCATTTGCGGGCGCGCGGCGGCGATGTGGTCCATCGAGTGCCACTCGCCGACCAGGCAATAGCTCGAGTCGCCGGTCCTGACCAGCGCCAGCTGGCGCATCCCGGGCAGCATCTTGCCGATGTCGCGATGGCGCGCGACGAAGTCTTCCTCGAAGCCGGGCTTGACGCGGAAACGCACGACGTTGAACGCGATCATGGGTGTTCCCTCCTTTTGCAGCAGGCTTATACGCTCCTGCGCCGCGCCCGGCTAGCCTAGCGCCAGGCCCATACCGGCTGCTCCAGGTGCGCCACCCGGGTGTCCCGCCCGAGCACCGCCACTTCCATGAACTGGTAGAGCACGGCGGCCGTGGGCGCATGGATGAGCGAGCCGAGCAGGGGGTAGCGCACCACCGGACGGTCGCTCTCGGCGATGGCTATGAACTGCGGCGAGCCCTCGCGGGCGAGCTCGGCGAGCGGCACGCGGTAGACCTGCTCGACCTCCGCGGGATTGGGCACGATCTCCGCGCCGGCTGCCACCCAGGCGACGAGCGGCGTGATCAGGTAGCCGGAGCGCGTCGGATAGTCGTCCAGCCGGCCGAGGAAGGCTTCGGCGGCGATCTCGAGGCCGATCTCCTCGCGCGCCTCGCGGCGCGCCGCATCGAGCGGTGTTTCGCCCTCGTCGATCCGGCCGCCGGGCAGGGCGTACTGCCCCGGATGCGCGCTCAGCCGCTGCGCGCGCCGCGTGAGCAGCAGCGCCGCCTCGCCCGCTTCGCCGGTGACGACGACGCACACCGCTGCGCGCTTCAGGCTGCCGGCGGCAAGCGGCGCGGGCGCGAGGCGCGCGAGGTTGGCGGCGAGCCGCGCGCGCAGCGCCTCGTCGAAGGGGACGGGTTTCACGCGAGGGCGCGCGCGCGCATCGAGGCGAGCGCGACGCCGGCGAGGATCAGCGCGACGCCGGCGAAGTGGTACCAGTAGGGGCGTTCGCCCAAAAAGATCGCCGCCAGCACGACCGAGATCGCGGGCATGAGGTGCATGGTGACCCCGGCGCGCGCGGCGCCCAGGCGCGTCACCACGTAGCTCCAGCCCGCGTAGGCGAGCAGGAGCGAGCCGAAGGCGGAGTAGAGCACCGCCGCCGCGCCCGCGCCGCTCAGTTGGAGGGTGGCGCCGAGCGCGAGCTCCGCCAGCACCCACGGGGCCATGTACCCCAGCCCGAGCAGGCAAACGAGCATCAGGTATTCGACCATGCCCAGCGCGTCGCGCCGCAGGCGCAGGAACACGGTGTAGCCGCCCCACATGGCCATCGAGGCGAGCGCGCACAGGTCGCCGAGATTGAAGCTCGGGTTGACCAAGCGGCCTTGCATGCCGATCAGCGCCACGCCGGCGAAGGAAAGCGCAACGCCCGCCCATTGGCGCGCGACGATGCGCTCGCCGAGCACCGGCGCGGCGAGCAGCAGGATGAAGATCGGCGCAGTCGAGAGATACAGCGTGGCGCTGGTGGCCGTCGTGTAGTGCAGGCCGAGCCATTGCAACGACAGATGCAAGCCGCCGCCAGCGAGGCCGAGCAGCGCCATGATCTTCCAGTCGCGCGCCGAGAAGCGCGGCAGCTTCTCCACCAGCCCGCGCCAGGCGAACGGGCCGAGCGCGAGCACGACCACCAGCAGTCGCCCGGCCGTGGCCACGGCGGGCGAGATGTCGTCGCGCACCGCGCGCGCCACGATCCAGTTGCCCGACCAGAGCACGAGCGTCGCCAGCAGCACCAGCCAGGCGGTGAAACGCATAGGCGGCGATTATCGCCTGCGTGCTATAACCCGCAGCGATGCCCTTCGTCGACTGCGCAGGCCACTCGCTCGAGGTCGAGTGGGTCGGGGAAGCCGGGGCGCAGGCGCCGGCGCTCGTGTTCCTGCACGAGGGCCTGGGCTCGATCCGCCAGTGGCGCGACTTCCCGGCGCAGGTGGCGCAGGCGACCGGCCGGCGTGCGCTCGTCTACAGCCGCTACGGCTACGGGCAGTCGGACGTGCTGCAGGAGGCGCGCGCGGGCGTCGACTTCATGCACCGCGAGGCGCTCGAAGCGCTGCCCGCGCTGCTCAAGGCGCTCGGCGTCGAGCGTCCCGTCCTCGTCGGCCACTCGGACGGCGCCTCGATCGCGCTCATCCATGCGGGCGCGGGGCACCCGGTACGCGCGCTCGCGCTGATGGCGCCGCACGTGTTCGTGGAGCCGGTGTGCCTGACGAGCATCCGCGAGGCGAGCGCGGCCTTCGCCGGCAGCGATCTCGCGCAGCGCCTCGCGAAGTACCACCGCGACGCGGCAAAGACCTTCCACCTGTGGGCGGACGCGTGGCTCGATCCGGCCTTCCCGCAATGGAACATCGAGGAGTATCTCGGCGGCATTTCCTGCCCGGTGCTCGCCATCCAGGGCGAGGACGACGCTTACGGCACCATGGAGCAGCTCGAGCGCGTGCGCCGCGGCGTGCGCGGCCCCTGCACGCTGGTGAAGCTGCCCGCCTGCGGGCACGCGCCGTTCCGCGACCAGCCGCAGCGCACGCTCGCGGCGCTGGCGGAGTTCGTGCATGCGCACGGCTGACGCGCTGCGCCACGACGTGAAGGTCATCGGCCTGGTGGGGGTGGCGCACGGGCTGTCGCACTTCTTCCAGATCGCCACCGCGGTGCTCTTCCCGCTGATCAAGGACGATCTCGGCGTGTCCTACGCGGCGCTCGGCGCGACCGTCGGCCTGTACTACACGGTGTCGGCCATTTGCCAGACGCTCGCGGGGTTCGCCGTGGACCGCTTCGGCGCGCGCCGCGTGCTGTTCGCGGGCCTCGGCATGGCGATCGCGGGCGCCGCGCTGGCGAGCCTCGCGCAGAACTACGCCATGTTGCTCGCCGCCGCGGTGGTCGGCGGCATGGGCAATAGCGTCTTTCACCCGGTGGACTTCACTATCCTGAATGCGCGCGTCACGAAACACCGCCTCGGCTACGCGTTCAGCTGGCACGGCATCGCGGGCTATCTCGGCTTCGCGGCGGCGCCCGCGTACGGGATCGCCATGGCCACGGCGTTCGACTGGCGCACGGCGCTGCTCGGCGCAGCCGCGATCGGCGCGGTGGTGACGGCGCTGCTCGCGGCGCAGGGCGGCGAGCTGCAGGCCGCCCCGGTGCGTGCGCAGGCGGGAGCGCCGGGCGCGCGCGCGCTCGTGCAGGCGCCGGTGCTCCTGTGCTTCGGCTATTTCGTGATGCTGGGCGTGGCCTTCATCGCCATGCAGAGCTTCGGCATCTCGGCCATGGTGCAGCTCTACGGCACCAGCGTGGCGCTCGCCTCCGCCGCGCTCACCGCCAACCTGATCGGCGCCGCGGTGGGCGTGTTCGCGGGCGGGTTCGTCGCCGTGCGCGCTGCGCGCCACGATCTCGTGGCCGTCGGCGGCATGGCAGCGAGCGCGCTGCTGGTGCTGCTGCTCGCCTCGGCCTGGCTGCCCGCGGCGACGCTGCCGCTGCTGCTCGGCGTCTCCGGCTTTGCTGCCGGCGTCGTCAACCCGTCACGCGACCTGCTCGTGCGCGCGGCGACGCCCGCGGGCGCTACGGGAAAGGTGTACGGCTTCGTCTACTCGGGGCTGGACGCGGGTTCGATCGCCGCGCCGGTGATCTTCGGCTGGCTGCTGGACAACGGCGCGCCCGCCGGCGTGTTCTATGCCGTGGTGGGCGTGCTCGCCCTGTCGATCCTTACCGTGCTGCGCCTGCCGGCGCGAGCGCCTCAGCCGACGTAGTCGATGCCGCGCCGCTCGAGCATGCGCAGCAGCGCGGGCCAGTCCTTGTGCGCGGCGGGTCGGTCGGGGCGCTGGAACTGCTCGGTGGCGGTGTCGGCGGCGCTCCTGGACATCAGTTGCACGTTGTCCAGGCCGGCCGCCATCGCGTCGATCTGGATCTGGCACGCGCAATCCAGGTAGTACATCACCTCGAAGGCCTCGCGCACCGTCTCGCCGAGCGCGAGCAGGCCATGGTTGCGCAGGATCATGGCCCTGGAGGCCTTGCCGAGGTTCTTCGCCATGCGCTCGCGCTCGCTCATGTTGAGCGCGATGCCCTCGTAGTCATGGTAGGTCACCTGCCGCTGCACGCGCATGGCGTGCTGGCTGATCGGCAGCAGGCCGCACTTCATGGCCGAGACGGCGACGCCAGCGCGCGTGTGCGTGTGGATGACGCAGTGGATCTCCGGGCGCGCCTCGTGCACGCAGCCGTGGATGACGAAGCCCGCCTCGTTGTAGCCGAGGTCGAGCGGGTCGTCGACGACCTTGCCGGCGGCGTCGATCCTCACCAGGTTCGAGGCCGTGATCTCGTCGAACATCAGCCCGTACGCGTTGATGAGGAAGTCCTCCGTGCCCGGCACGCGCGCCGAGAAATGCGTGTAGATGAGGTCGGTCCACTTGTAGATCGCCGCCAGCTGGTAGGCGGCGGCGAGGTCGACGCGCACCTGCCACTCCTCGCGGCTGACGCGCTCACGGACCGGCTTGGAACTCTTGGGCTTGAGGACGGCGCTCATGGGGGATCTCCTTGGGGCCGGATTCTACTGCGTCGAGCGCCTCGAGGAGCAGGCGCGGGTCGTTCTGCGAAAGGCGCGCCGGGTCCGAGAGCATCCGGCGCCACAGGCGCGCGCGCGGGTGGCCGTGGTACAGGCCGAGCATGTGGCGCGCCACGTAGCGCAGGCTGGGCAGGTGCGCGGCGTACTCGGCCATGGCCTGCACGACCTGGGCGCGCGACTTGCCGGGATCGGCGAGGATCCAGCTGTCGTGGTAGGCCGCGCGGCCGAGCATCACGCCGTCCACCTGGGCGAGCTGGGCGTCGATCTGCGGGCGGCTGGTGATGCCGCCGTTGCTCACGATCTCGAGCTGCGGGAAATCGCGCTTCAGCCGATGGACGTATTCGTACTTGAGGGGAGGGATCTCACGGTTCTCCTTCGGCGAAAGTCCCTTCAGGACCGCATTCCGCGCATGCACGATGAAAGTGCTGCAGCCCGCGCGCGCCACCGTGTCCACGAACCGGGCGAGGAAGTCGTACGCCTCGCCCCGATCGATCCCCGTGCGATGCTTCACCGTCACGGGGATCGAAAGCCTTTCCTTCATAGCCCGCACACAGTCGGCCACCAATTCCGGCTCCGCCATCAAGCACGCGCCGAAGGCCCCTTTTTGGACGCGTTCGCTCGGGCAGCCGCAGTTCAGATTGACTTCGTCGTAGCCGTACTCCTGCACGAGCCGAGCGCAGTGCGCCAAATCCTGCGGCTCGCTTCCCCCCAGCTGCGCCGCCACCGGATGCTCCTCGCGGCTGAAGGCGAGGTGACGCTCGACGTCGCCGTGCAGCAGCGCGCCGGTGGTGATCATCTCCGTGTAGAGGAACGCGCGCGCCGAGATCTGCCGCAGGTAGAAGCGGCAGTGGCGGTCGGTCCAGTCCATCATTGGCGCGACGCACAGGCGGTGCGCGGTCATGCGGGCGAGTGTACCCCGCGGGTAGAATGCGGCCCTTGAAGATCTTCGACTGCTTCCCGTTCTACAACGAGTACGACCTGCTGCGCCTGCGCATGGCGTGCCTGCAGGACGTGGTGGACGGCTTCGTCGCGGTCGAGGCCTACCAGACGCACGCCGGCAAGCCCAAGCCGCTGTTCCTGTCCAAGGAGGGCCCCGCCGACCTGCGCGCGCACCCCAAGCTCAGCGTGCATGCCGTCGACCTGCCGGTGGGCTTCAGCGACTGGGCGCGCGACCAGTACCAGCGCGAGGCGATCGGCGACGCACTGCGCGTGCTCGGCGCCGCCGCCGAAGACGTGGTGCTGGTGTCCGACGTGGACGAGATCCCGACCGTGGACGCGGTGCACCGCGCGCGCGACGCGCTGCGCGGCGTGCCGGAGCGCCGCCTGCTGATCTTCGAGCAGCGGCTGTTCTACTTCCGCCTCAATTACGAGCTGGTGTGGTCGCGCAAGATGCCGTGGCTCGGCACGGCGGCTGCGCGCTTTGGCGACGCGCGCAGCATCAACGGCATGCGCACCACCGGGCGCAACACGCGCGGCCGGCACGCGAAGGACTTCGACAAGCAGGCGCGCGTCTTCCGCCTGCCGGAGGGCGGCTGGCACTTCTCCTATCTCGGCGGCGACGAGTTCCTGCGCCAGAAGCTGCTGGCACACGAGGAGCACAGTGCCAAGCGGCGGCAGGCGCGCTCGGTGCGCGAGCTGATCGACGGCCGCCTGAGCCTTTTTCCGCGCAAGGGAATGGAAGAGGTGTGGGCCGTCGTCGAGCCTGCGGCGGTCGGCTTGCCGCCGGGCGCCATCGAGCGCGCCGGGGTCGCGCCGCTGTTCCACTCGCCCTGCGACTCGTCCGCGGACATCCTGCGCCGCGTACGGGAAGCTTCCGTGCCCAGGCGCTGGCGCCTGGGGCGCTTCGACATCGGCTACCTGCGCCGCAGCCCGTGGCCGCGGCTGCCGGATCACTGAAGGTCGAAGTAGCGCAGGCGCGTCAGGTCCGCCATGCATGCACGCCAGGCGTCGCTGCCGCCGGGTCCGCGCCGCGCGCACTCGGCGTCGCGGTACGCGCGCCAGGCGGCCGCAGAGTTGCGGTAGGCCGTCGAGGCGGCGTTGTTGCCGACGCTCGCGTCGGCCTGGAGCGATTCCTGGAAGCGCATCGCCGAGGCTTCCACCAGGTCGCGCTCGGCGAGGTCGTGCAGCAGCTGCAGGCACTCCTGCGCGTCGCCGCCGCGCTGGCACTGGCGCAGCGCGGGCGCGTCCTGGCGCGGCATCCAGTGGAACCACAACGCGCGCTTCTCGCCCGCCAGCAGGCAGACGAACGACAGCTCGAACGGCGGGCCGGCACGACGCACGATGGCACCATGCCCGGAGAGCGTGGCGGACACAGGCTGGCTGCCGAGCTTGCGCGCTTCGCGCACGAGCAGCAGGTGGCGGTCGTTGTCGAACCGCACTGCGCGCATGTCGTCGCCGAGCTGCTTCTTCAGTTCGCGCTCGGCGTACGTCCGGCAGGCGGGCACCGCGGGCCCGTCGTACTGGGCGGCCGCGCCGAGCGGCAGCGCCGCGACGAGCAGGAAGACGAGCTGTCTCATGGGTATTGCCCGGTGGCCTGCGCGCGCAGGCGGATGAGCCCGCGCAGGCTGTGGGTGAACGGCGCCTCGACGCCGGCGTGGCGTGCCACCTCGAGGGTGCCGGTCAGCAGCCCGTCGATCTCCAGGGACTTGCCGGCTTCCATGTCCTGCAGCATCGAGGTCTTGAAGCGCCCGAGATGGCGTGCCATGTCCATGCGCGCCTCCGGGTCGATGTCGGCGTCCACGCCCACCGCACGGCCGATGGCCAGCACCTCGCGCATGATGGCGACCATGTAGTCCTTCACGTCGGTATCTTCCATCAGCTTGTCCGCCGTGGCGAGCGTCAGCGCCGAGACCGGGTTGAAGCTCACGTTGCCGAGCAGCTTCACCCAGAAGTCCTTCTCGATGAAGCGGCTGCGCACGCACTCGAATCCGGCCTGCTCGAAGGCGCCGGCGATCGCCTCCGTGCGGGCGGTGTTCGCGCCGCCCGGCTCGCCGAGAATGAGCCGGTTGCCCATGTTGTGGCTGACCAGTCCCGGCTCCGGGGTCGAGGCCGCGAAGTGCACGACGCAACCGACGATGCGTTCGGTGGGCATGTCGCGCCCCAGCTCGCCGCCAGGATCGAGGCTTGCCAGGCGCAGCTTGCCGCGGCCGAAGGCGAGGCGGTCGAAGAACCACCAGGGTACGCCGTTCATCGCCGTGACGATCGACGTCGACTCTCCGAGGAGCGGTCCCATCCCGCGCGCCACCTGCGGCAGGCCCTGGCCCTTCACGGCGACGATCACGGCGTCCTGCTCTCCGAGCGCCTGCGGGTCGCTTTCCGCTTGCACGCGGTAGCTGGCGAACTCGCCCGTGGCCAGCGTGCGCACGCGCAGGCCGTGCTCGCGAATCGCCGTCAGGTTCGCCCCGCGCGCGACGACCGAGACTTCGTGCCCGGCCTTGTGCAGCCAGGCGGCCATCAAGCCGCCGACCGCGCCGGCGCCGAAGATGCAGATTTTCATGCTGTAATTCTAGCCTCCGAGGAGGACCGAGCCATGTTCGCGTTCATGCAGAAGATGACCCGGCTGCTGCCCGAGGGCAGCACGCTGCCCGGTCGCCAGACGGCGACGACCGTGCCCGAGCGGCATTTCGTGAACGGCAATCGCATCGTGCCGCCGTTTCCGCAGGGCCTGCAGCAGGCGCAGTTCGGGCTGGGCTGCTTCTGGGGCGCGGAACGCATCTTCTGGCAGACGCCGGGCGTGTACAGCACCGCCGTGGGCTACGCGGGCGGACAGACGCCCAACCCCACGTACGAAGAGGTGTGCAGCGGCTTCACCAATCACACGGAAGCCGTGCTGGTGGTGTTCGACCCGCAGCAGGTGAGCTACGAGCAGCTGCTCAAGGTGTTCTGGGAGGGCCACGACCCTACGCAGGGCATGCGCCAGGGCAACGACCGCGGCTCGCAGTACCGCTCGGCGATCTACACCTGCGACGAATCGCAGATGAAGGCGGCGCTCGCCGCGCGCGACGCGTTCCAGGCGGCGCTCACGGCGAAGGGCTACGGCAAGATCACCACGGAGATCAAGCCGGCGGGCGCGTTCTATTTCGCCGAGGAGTACCACCAGCAGTATCTCGGCAAGGATCCGAACGGCTATTGCGGGCTGGGCGGGACAGGGGTCTCGTGTCCGGTGGGGACGCTGGCGAAGGCGTGATGCACCGTCTGCTCGGGACCGAGCTCCCGATCATCCAGGCGCCCATGGCGGGCGTGCAGGCGAGCGCGCTCGCGATCGCCGTGTCGAACGCGGGCGGCCTCGGGTCGCTGCCCTGCGCCATGCTCAGCCTGGAAGCGATGCGCGACGAGCTGGCGAAGCTCAAGGCGGGCACCGCGAATCCGTTCAACGTCAACTTCTTCTGCCACGCGCCTCCCGTGGAAGACGCGCAGCGCGAGCGAGGCTGGCGCGCAGCCCTCGCGCCCTACTACGAGGAATACGGCATCGACCCGGCGAGCATTCCTGCCGGCCCGGGGCGCGCGCCGTTCAGCCGCGAGGCGGCCGACGCGCTCGAGCCTTTCAGGCCGGCAGTGGTGAGTTTTCACTTCGGATTGCCGTCGCTGGAGCTGCTCGGGAGGGTGAGGTCAAGGGGCTCGAAGGTGCTCGCCTCGGCGACCACCGTGGACGAGGCGCGCTGGCTGGAAGCGCAGGGCGCCGACGCGATCATCGCGCAGGGCTGGGAAGCCGGCGGTCATCGCGGCATCTTCCTCTCCGACGACCTGAGCACGCAGGCCGGCACCTTCGCGCTGCTGCCCCAGGTGGTGCGCGCGGTGAAGGTCCCAGTGATTGCCGCGGGCGGCATCGCCGACGCGCAAGGGGTCGCCGCTGCGATGGCGCTCGGCGCCGCCGCGGTGCAGGTCGGCACCGCCTACCTGCTGTGCCCCGAGGCCACCACCAGCGCCGTGCACCGCGCGGCGCTGAAGAGCGAGGGCGCGAGGCACACTGCGGTCACGAACGTGTTCACCGGCAGGCCCGCGCGTGGCATCGTGAACCGCATCATCCGCGACCAGGGTCCGATCAGCCAGGCCGCGCCCGCGTTCCCGCTCGCGGTCTCGGCGCTCGCGCCGCTGCGCGCGAAAGCCGAGGCGCAGGGCTCGGGCGACTTCTCGCCGCTGTGGTCGGGCCAGAACGCGAGCGGCTGCCGGGAGATGCCGGCCGCCGAGCTGACGCGCGCGCTCGCCGCGCGCCTCTAGCTACTTGGCGCGCTTCAGGATGAGCTGCGCGTCCTCGATGACCTTGAACGGGCTCTTGCCCCAGAGCATCGCGGCGTAGAAGAACTTCTCCAGCTTGGCGTCGTTCAGCGCCTTCCACTGGTACGAGTTGATGAGCACCACCTGCCCGGTCATGCCGAGGTCGCCGATGACCGTGAACGCGCCCTCCTGGACGGGCTTTTCCGGCTGCTTGTCCCACTTGACGGGGGTGACCTCGGCGACGCTGTTCGGCTGCTCGCCGGGCGTGACGTCGAACGAGCCGTGACAGCCGTCCACGGTCTTCAGCGTGCAGGCGAGGCGGCTTCCGCGCGGCGGCATGATTGCCGACATAATAATCGCATGCGCGCCCTTATGGCATGCCTGACCGCGATCCCGCTCGCCGCGCTCGCGCAGCAGGACGACGCGGTGGTGGTGACGGCGACGCGCGTCGCCCAGCCGAGCCTCGAGATCCCCGCGTCCATCGATCGCGTGTACGCCGAAGAGCTGCGCGAGGGGCGACCCCAGGTGAACCTCTCGGAGAGCCTTGGCCGCGTGCCGGGCCTCGTGGTGCTCAACCGCCAGAACTACGCGCAGGACCTGCAGATTTCCTCGCGCGGATTCGGCGCGCGCGCGAGCTTCGGCGTGCGCGGCATCCGCCTGATCTCCGACAACATTCCCGCCACCATGCCGGACGGGCAGGGCCAGTCGGCGACCTTCGATCTGGGCTCGGCGGGCCGCGTCGAGGTGCTGCGCGGGCCGTTCTCGGCGATGTACGGCAACGCCTCGGGGGGCGTGATCAACGTGTTCACCGAGGAGCCGCCGCCGGAGCCCACGCTCGAGCTGGGCGCGTACGCCGGGAGCTACGACACCTGGCGCGCGGCGGCGAAGTTCGGCATTCAGCGCGACAACCTCGGCTACCTGGTGGATGTCTCGCGCTTCGAGTCGAACGGCTACCGCGACCATAGCGTGGTGCGGCGCGACCAGCTGAACACCAAGATCAGCCTGGGGCTCGGCGCGCACACCGCGCTCACCGTGGTGGGCATGGCCTTGCACCAGCCGGATACGCAGGATCCGCTCGGCCTGAGCGCCGCGCAGGTGGCGCAGAACCCGCAGCAGGCCGACCCCGTGGCCACGCTCTTCAACACGCGCAAATCCGTGGACCACGACCAGGTCGGCATGACGCTCGATCACCGCATCGACCGGGCGACGCGCCTCGAGGCGCTCGCCTGGGGCGGCACGCGCGACGTCGAGCAGTACCTGGCGTTCGTGGGCGCGCTGCCGCTCAGCTCGGGCGGCGTGGTCGATCTCGACCGCAAGTTCGGCGGCGCCGCGCTGCGCCTGTTCCGCGACGCGTCGCTCGGCGGGCGCGCGCTGCGGCTCGCCGCCGGCCTGGAGTACGAGCGCATGGACGAGCGGCGGCGCGGCTACGAGAACAACTTCGGCGTGGCGGGGGCGTTGAAGCGCGACGAGGACAACGTCGTGTACGGCAGCGGCGTGTTCGCGCAGGGCGAGTGGCTGTTCGCCGAGCGCTGGTCGGCGCATGCCGGCCTGCGCGCGAGCCGCGTGGCATTCGAGTCCACCGACTACTACAGCGTCGGCGTGAACCCGGACGACAGCGGCTCGAAGGACTACAGCGACACGACGCCGGTGGCGGGCATCGTCTTCCGGCTGGACCCGCAGACCAGCCTGTACGCCAATTACGGCAAGGGATTCGAGACGCCGACGTTCGCCGAGCTTGCCTACCGCAACTCCGGCACCGGCCTCAACTTCGACCTGGAGGCCTCCAGCAGCCGCCACGTCGAGGCCGGCTTCAAGGCGGTGCGGCCCGGGCTCGGGCGGCTCAACCTGGCGGTGTTCGACGTGCGGACCGAGGACGAGATCGTGACCGACCAGTCCAGCGGTGGTCGCACGACCTATCGCAACGCGGGAGGAACCAGCCGGCGCGGGATGGAGGTCCTCGCCGACTCGCTGTGGAGGGGGCCGTTCGAGGCGCGCGCCGCCTTTACCTGGCTCGCGGCGACGTTCGACGAGGACTTCGGCACCCCTTCGGCGGGCAAGAGGCTGCCCGGCGTGCCGGAGCAGCAGTTCTACGCCGAGGGCGCCTGGCGCCACGCGCCGTGGGGCCTGCGGCTCGGCCTGGAAGTGCTGTACCGGAGCAAGGTTCCCGTCAACGACGTGAACAGCGAGTTCGCCCCGTCGTTCACCGTCGTGAACGCGGTGGCCGGCTTCGAGCAGCGCGGCGCGCGCTGGCGGCTGACCGAATTCCTGCGCGTGGACAACATCGGCGACGAGGCCTACGTCGGCTCGGTGATCGTCAACGACGGCAACGGCCGGTTCTACGAGCCCGCGCCGCAGCGCAACATCCTGGTCGGCGTGCAGGCGAACTTGCAGTTCTAAAAAGTTTCCGGCGGGATTAGTATCAGCGTCCCTACAAGGAGGAACGTCCATGAAGAGAACGCTGCTTGCCGCGGCCCTGCTGGTCGCGATGACCGCGTATGCCCAGCCCAAGCCGCCGCCGGCCTGGCACCAGGGCAAGCCCCCGGCGCTGGCGGACTCCAAGCTCGCGCCGCTGCCCGGCCGCATGACCGAGACGCCGGCATCCGAGATCCCGATCAACAAGCTGAAGCTGCCGAAGGGCTTCGCGGTCGAGATCTGGGCGACCGGGATGCCGGGCGGCCGCGCCATGGCACGCGGCGACAAGGGCAAGATCTACCTCGGCACGCGCGGCATCGGCCGCGTCTACGAGGTGACCGACGACGGCACGCGCCGCAGCGTGCGCGTGGTGGTCGACAAGCTGGTGCAGCCCGCGGGCGTCGCCATGCATGGCGGCTCGCTGTACGTGATGGCCATCAACAAGGTGCTGCGCTTTGACGGCATCGAGGGTGACCCGGGCGTGGCGCCGGTGGACCTGACCGACAAGTTCGACCTGCCGCCCGAGCAGCACCACAACTGGAAGTACATCGCCTTCGGCCCGGACGGCAAGCTGTACGTGCCCTTCGGCGCGCCGTGCAACATCTGCGAGCCGCCGAAGGAGTACGCGCAGATCCGCCGCTACAACGCCGACGGCTCCGGCAAGGAGGTGATCGCCACGGGCGTGCGCAACACGCAGGGCTTCACCTGGCACCCGAAAACCGGCGAGCTCTGGTTCACCGACCACGGGCGCGACTGGATGGGCGACAAGGGCCCGGAGGACGAGCTCAATCGCATGACCAAGGCGGGCCTGAACTTCGGCTATCCATACTGCCACGCCAAGGGCGTGCTCGATGCGGACTTCAAACGCGCCGACGGCTGCGAGGGCGTCACGCTGCCGGTAAGCACCCTGGGGCCGCATGCGGCGGCGATGGGGGTGATCTTCTACACCGGCAGCATGTTCCCCAAGGAATACCAGAACACGATGTTCATCGCGCGCAAGGGCTCCTGGAACCGCACCGTGAAGTTCGGCTTCGACGTGGTCAACGTGCGTCCGTCCAAGGAAGGCAAGAAGGCCTCGGTCAAGCCCTTCCTGACCGGCTTCCTGGAAGACGCCAAGGCGGGCAAGTTCTGGGGCCGGCCGGCCTACCTGCTGCAGATGCCCGATGGCGCGCTGCTCGTGTCGGATGAGCAGATGGGCGCGATCTACCGCATCAGCTACGTCGGCAAGAAGTAGTGCTCCTGCGGTTCACGGGGCGGTGGGCCTGGCTCACCGCCCTTTTCGTTTCGGCAGCGGGCGCGCAGTCCATTCCGGAGCGCCTTGCGCAGTGCGCGGCCTGCCACGGCGCGGAAGGCGTGTCCGCGATCTCCGGCACGCCGTCGCTCGCCGGCCAGCCGGAGCTGTTCATGGAGAACCAGCTGGTGCTCATTCGCGAGGGCGTGCGCGAGGTGGCGCCGGCCATGGCCGCGGCGCTGAATGGCGTCAAGGACGCGGACATCCGCGCGCTGGCGCGACACTTCGCCGCGCTCAAGCCGCCGCCGCCCGCGGGCAAGCCGGACGCCGGCACCGCGCGCCGCGCGCGCGAGCTCTCGCGCAAGGCGCACTGCGGCAGCTGCCACCTGCCGGACTTCAGCGGGCGCGACCAGATCCCGCGGCTCGCCGGCCAGCGCGAGGAGTACCTGCTGGAGGCCATGCGCGCCTACCGCGACAACCGCCGCTCGGGCGGCGACACCATCATGGCGGCGTCCCTGTACGGGATCGCCGACGCCGACCTGCAGGTCCTCGCGCGCTTCCTCGCGCGCCTGCCCTAGGCGACCTTGGCTTTCGCCGGCCCGGCCTTGGAGATGAGCTCGCGCAGCACGTAGGGCAGGATTCCGCCGTGCTTGTAGTAGTCGACTTCGATCGCCGTGTCGATGCGCGACTTCACCTTGCGCTCCACGCGTGAGCCGTCGGCGCGCGTGATGACGAGCGTCAGCTCCTGCTGCGGCCGCAGGTCGTCCAGGCCGAGCACGTCGATGGTCTCGTCGCCCGTCAGGCCGAGCGATTGCGCCGAGTCGCTGCCGAGGAACTGCAGCGGCAACACGCCCATGCCCACGAGGTTGGAGCGGTGGATGCGCTCGAAGCTGCGCGCCACGACCGCCTTCACGCCGAGCAGCTGCGTGCCCTTGGCCGCCCAGTCGCGCGACGAGCCGGTGCCGTACTCCTCGCCGCCGAACACGACCGTCGGCGTACGCTCGACCATGTAGCGGATCGCGGCGTCGTAGATCGGCATTTCCTCGCCCTGGTAGCGGGTGAAGCCGCCCTCCTTGCCGCCGAGCATCAGGTTCTTGATGCGCACGTTGGCGAACGTGCCGCGCATCATCACCTCGTGGTTGCCGCGGCGCGCGCCGTAGCTGTTGAAGTCGGGCACGGCGACGTCGTTCTCCTGCAGGAAGATGCCGGCCGGAGAGGTGGGCTTGATCGAGCCCGCGGGCGAGATGTGGTCGGTGGTCACCGAGTCGCCGAAGATGCCGAGGATCTTCGCGCCGCGCACGTCGCCGGGCGTGCCGGGCTGCATGGAGAAGTCCTCGAAGAACGGCGGCTCCGCGATGTAGGTGGACTTCGGCCAGCTGTAGACCTGCCCGGCGGGCGCGGAGATCTTCTTCCACATCGGGTTCGCTTCGGCCAGGTTGCCGTACAGCCGCCGGAAGGTCGGCGCGTCCATGGCGAGCTTGAGCAGCGCCTTCACCTCGTCGGCGCTCGGCCAGACGTGGCCGATGTAGACGTCCTGGCCGTCCTTCGACTTGCCGAGCGGCTCGGTGCGGAAGTCCCTGAGCATCGTGCCGGCGATCGCGTAGGCCACGACCAGCGGCGGGCTGGCCAGAAAATTTGCGCGGAGGTTGGGGTGGATGCGCGCCTCGAAGTTGCGGTTGCCCGACAGCACGGCCGCGCATACCAGGTCGTTCTTGACGATCGCCTCCTCGATCGGCTGGGCGAGCGGGCCGGCGTTGCCGATGCAGGTGGTGCAGCCGTAGGCGGCGACGTTGAAGCCGAGCTTCTCCAGATACGGCAGCAGCCCCGCCTTGGTCAGGTACTCCGTGACCACGCGCGAGCCGGGCGCGAGCGAGGTCTTGACGTGCGGCTTGACCGACAGCCCGAGCTCGACCGCCTTCCTGGCGAGCAGCCCCGCGGCGAGCAGCACGCCGGGGTTCGAGGTATTGGTGCAGGAGGTGATGGCGGCGATCAGCACGTCGCCGTTCCTGATCTCCGTGCCGTCGTAAGTCTTGTAGGCCTTGCCGAGGTCCTCGGGCTTCTTGGCGAAGCCGTTCTCGGCCACGGGTTTCGAGAAGAGCGACGTGAAGCTCGCCTTGACGTGGTCGAGCTGGAGGCGGTCCTGCGGGCGCTTCGGGCCGGCGAGCGACGGCATCACGGTGGCGAGGTCGAGCTCGAGCGTCTGGCTGTAGTCGATCTGGCCCGCGCGCGGGATGCCGAACATGCCCTGCGCCTTGAAGTACGCGGCGAAGGCGTCGATCTCCGCGTCGGTGCGCCCGGTACCGCGGAAGTACTCGAGCGTCTTGTCGTCCACCGGGAAGAAGCCCATGGTGGCGCCGTACTCGGGCGCCATGTTGCCGATCGTCGCGCGGTCGGTGACGCCGAGCGAAGCCGTGCCCTCGCCGAAGAACTCCACGAACTTCCCTACGACCTTGGCCTTGCGCAGCATCTCGGTGACGGTGAGCACGAGGTCGGTGGCGGTGCACGCCGGGTGCAGCTTGCCCTTGAGGTTCACGCCCACCACGTCGGGCGTGAGGAAGTAGACCGGCTGGCCGAGCATGCCGGCCTCTGCCTCGATGCCGCCCACGCCCCAGCCGACGACGCCGATGCCGTTGATCATCGTGGTGTGGCTGTCGGTGCCCACCAGCGTGTCGGGGTAGTAGACGCCGTCCTTCGACTTGTGCACGCCGCGCGCCAGGTACTCGAGGTTCACCTGGTGCACGATGCCGATCCCCGGCGGCACCACCTTGAACGTGTCGAACGCCTGCATGCCCCACTTCATGAACTGGTAGCGCTCCTCGTTCCTCTTGAACTCGAGCTTCATGTTGAGGTCGAGCGCGTTCTTCGTGCCGTAGTGGTCGATCTGCACCGAGTGGTCGACGACCAGGTCCACCGGCACCAGCGGCTCGATCACCTTGGGGTCCTTGCCCATCTTCTGCGCCACGCCGCGCATGGCGGCGAGGTCGCACAGCAGGGGCACGCCGGTGAAGTCCTGCAGCACGATGCGCGCCAGCACGAACGGAATCTCCTCGGTGCGCGCCGCGTCGGGCCGCCATCCGGCGAGCTGCCGCACGTGCGCCTCGGTGACCTTCTTGCCGTCGCAGTTGCGCAGCACGGACTCGAGCACGATGCGGATCGACACCGGCAGCCGCTCGATCTTCAGGCCGAGGGCCTTGCCGAGGCGCGGCAGGGAATAGAACTTGCCGCCCTTGAGGGGCTGCAGGGTGTCGAGCAGGTTATGCGGCATTCATGCCTCCGTCGTTGGTCCATCTTGCGTCCGGGCCGCAGGCCTCGCGCTCCTCGAGCGCGGCCAGCGCGGCGACCAGCCTGGCGCGCTCCTCCAGCAGCGCGGCGAGCTGCTCGTCGCAGCGCGCGATGGGCGTGGGGTAGCTGCGGATTTCGAGCGAGAGCGCCTCGATGCGGCGCCGCATTTCGGTCGTCATTTGGCGCGGATCTGCACGTCGTAAGTGAGACCGCGGTCGTCCTGGCAGGTGCCGCTGCCGGCGCCGGCGCCATGCACGCCGCGGAAATCGCAGCGCAGCCCGCTGCCGTCGGCCGCGCGCAGCAGCGCCTTGGCGTCCGTGCCCGCCTGCGCATCCACCACGACTGTGGTTCCCATCCTTCGCCCGTAGGTGCCGAAGCCGCCGCCGATCGCGATGCCGGTCGTCGGCGGCGGGCGGGACACGACCCAGGTGCCCTTGAAGGTGCGCTCGCCGATGGCGATCGTGACCTCGGCCTCGTCCGACCCCGACGAAACCGCTTCGCCGAAGTACTGCTCGCCGCTATCCCGAGGCATGAGGGTGAGCCCGTAGGTGGTCGCGCATCCGGCGAGCAGGGCGGCGAGCGCGGCTGGCGCGAGGCGCCGCATTCACGCCACCATCAGGTCCACGAACTCGCGCACCGGCATCGCCTCCAGCCGCGCCGGGTCCATGCAGACCTCGAGAATCGCCGCCTGCTGCGCGGGCCTGAAGCGCCGCGCCAGGTTGGTCTTGAACTTCTCCACCAGGATCGGCATGCCCTCCTTGCGGCGGCGCCTGTGGCCGATCGGGTACTCGCACAACACTTCCTTCAGCCTGGTGCCGTCCTTGAACTCGACGGTCAGCGCGTTGGCGATCGAGCGCTTCTTCGGGTCGTGGTAGTCGCGCGTGAAGCGCCTGTCCTCGACGCACACGATCTTCGCGCGCAGCGCGTCGATGCGCGGGTCCTGCGCTACCCCGTCCTCGTAGTCCGCCGCGGTGAGGCGGCCGAAGAGCAGCGGCACCGCCACCATGTACTGGATGCAGTGGTCGCGGTCCGCCGGGTTGTTGAGCGGCCCCTTCTTGTCGATGATGCGGATCGCCGCCTCGTGCGTGCGGATCCTGATGCGCTTGATGTCCTGGATGCGGTTCCTGACCAGCGGGTGCAGCTGCATCGCGCATTCCACCGCGGTCTGCGAATGAAATTCCGCGGGAAAGGAGATCTTGAACAGCACGTTCTCCATCACGTAGCTGCCGAACTTGCGCTGGAACCTGAACGGCTTGCCCTTGAACAGCACGTCGTAGAAGCCCCAGGTCTTGGCGGTGAGCACCGACGGGTAGCCCATCTCGCCGGTCTTCGAGATCAGCGCCAGGCGCACGGCGCGCGAGGTCGCGTCGCCCGCGGCCCAGCTCTTGCGTGAACCGGTGTTCGGGGCGTGGCGGTATGTGCGCAGGCTTTGGCCGTCGACCCATGCCTGCGAGACGGCATTCACGACCTGGTCGTAGGTGCAGCCCAGCATGTGCGCCACCACGGCAGTGGAGGCCACCTTCACCAGCACCACGTGGTCCAGGCCGACCTTGTTGAAGGAGTTCTCCAGCGCGATCACGCCCTGGATCTCGTGCGCCTTGATCATCGCCGTGAGCACGTCGCGCACGGTGATCGCCTGGCCGTTGCGCGACAGCCAGTCGGCGGTGGCGAGGATGCCGCCGAGGTTGTCGGACGGGTGTCCCCACTCGGCGGCCAGCCAGGTGTCGTTGAAGTCGAGCCAGCGGATCATGGCGCCGAGATTGAACGCCGCCTGCACCGGGTCGAGCTGGAACTTGGTGCCCGGCACCTTCGCGCCGCGCGGCGTGACGGTCTCAGGGTCGATCGGCCCGAGCAGCTTGGTGCAGGCGGGGTACTCGAGGGCCTCGAAGCCGCAGCCGAGCGTGTCCATGAGGCAATAGCGCGCCGTGTCGTAGGCGGCGGCACTCTTCACTTCGTACTTCGTCGCGTAATCCGCGATGAGCGTGAGGACCTTGTCGGGCTTCGGGCGGACGTTGGAGATGTGCGCGGACATCACTCGTTTCCGGGCGGTGCGGTGAACGTGGCTTCGTTGCCGCCGGCGCGCGGCGCCTTGGCGGGAGCAGGCAGCGGCGCGCGCGTCTCGGCGGTCTTGTCCCACCAGATGGCGCGTCCCGCCTTTTGCGATTCGACTTCCTCGGGATGCCGGGCGAGGTACTCGCGCATGAACTTCGTCAGGTCGGACTCGTACATGGCTATCTCCTGTCCTTCAGCGGCACCCACTTGAGGTTGTCGGGGCCGGTGTAGTTGGCGCTCGGGCGGATGATCTTGCCATCGATCCTCTGCTCGATGACGTGCGCCGACCAGCCGCTGGTGCGCGAAATGACGAACAGCGGCGTGAAGTGCAGCGTCGGCACACCCATCTGGCTGTAGGACACCGCGCTGTACCAGTCGAGGTTGGCGAACATCTTCTTCTCGGCCCACATCACCGACTCGATGCGCTCGGCGACCTGGTATTGCGTCATGCTTCCGGCCTCGCGCGACAGGCGCTCGGCCACCGCCTTGATCACCTTGTTGCGCGGGTCGCCGATCGTGTATACCGGATGGCCGAAGCCAATGACAATCTCCTTGGCCGCCATGCGCCGGCGGATGTCGACCTCGGCCTCGTCGGCGGACTTGTAGCGCTTCTGGATCTCGTCTGACACTTCGTTCGCGCCACCGTGCTTCGGGCCGCGCAGCGCGCCAATGCCGCCAGCGATCGCGGAGTGCATGTCGGAGCCGGTGCCGGCGATCACGCGGCAGGTGAAGGTGCTGGCGTTGAACTCGTGCTCGGCGTAGAGGATGAGCGAGGTGTGCATCGCGCGCACGTGCGAGGCCGAAGGCGGCTTGCCGTGCAGCAGGTGCAGGTAATGGCCGCCGATCGAATCATCGTCGGTCTCCACGTCGACGCGCTTGCCGTTGCGCGCATAGTGGTGCCAGTAGAGGAGCATCGAGCCGAAGCACGCCATCAGCCGGTCGGCGATGTGGCGCGCGCCGGTGGGGTCGTGGCTCGGCACCTCGGGTTCCAGCGTGCCGAGCACGGAGCAGCCGGTACGCAGCACGTCCATCGGGTGCGCGCTCTTCGGCAGCTGCTCGAGCGCGGCTTTCAGCGGCGCGGGCAGCCCGCGCAGCGTCTTCAGGCGCGCTTTGTACGCGGCCAGTTCCGCTGCGGTGGGCAGCTTCTCGTGCACTAGCAGGTGCGCCACCTCCTCGAACTCCGCCTCGTCGGCGAAGTCGAGGATGTCGTAGCCGCGGTAGTGCAGGTCGTTGCCAGTGCGGCCCACGGTGCACAGCGCGGTGTTGCCCGCGGTCACGCCCGAGAGCGCGACCGACTTCTTGGGCTTGGGGGTGGCGCCGCTACTTTCGGGCGAAGAGCTCATCGAGTTTTCTCTCGTAGGCGTGGTAATCGAGGAAGTCATACAGCTCGTCGCGCGTCTGCATCGTGCCGACGACGTCCTGCTGCGTGCCCTTGCGGCGCACCGCCTCGTACACGGCGAGCGCCGCCTTGTTCATGGCGCGGAAGGCCGAAAGCGGATAGAGCGCGATGGCGACGCCGGCCGAGCGCAGCTGCTCCACGGTGAACAGCGGCGTCTTGCCGAACTCGGTGATGTTGGCGAGCACCGGCACCTGCACGGCATCCACGAACTTGCGGTACTGCGCGAGCTCGGTGACCGCCTCGGGGAAGATCATGTCGGCGCCGGCTTGCACGTACTTCACCGCGCGCTCGAGCGCCGCTTCCAGCCCTTCGCCGGCGAGGCCGTCGGTGCGCGCCATGACCACGAACGAGGCATCGGTGCGCGCGTCCACTGCGGACTTGATGCGGTCGCACATCTCCTGCGCGGAAACCAGTTCCTTGCCCGGGCGGTGCCCGCAGCGCTTGGCGCCTACCTGGTCCTCGATGTGCGTGGCGCCGGCGCCGGCCTTGATCAGCGAGCGCACGGTGCGCCCGACGTTGAAGGCGCTCGCGCCGAAGCCGGTATCCGCGTCGACCAGCAGCGGCAGGTCGCACACGTCGGTGATGCGCCGCACGTCGATCAGCACGTCGTCGAGGTTGGAGATGCCGAGGTCGGGCATGCCGAGCGAGCCTGCCGCCACGCCGCCGCCGGAGAGATAGAGCGCGCGGTAGCCGGTACGCTTGGCGAGCAGCGCGTGGTAGGCGCAGATCGCGCCGATCACCTGCAGCGGCTGCTCCGCCGCCAGGGCCTGCCGGAATCTCTCCCCAGCCGTCATGCGCCGAGCAGGTGCTTCACGCCGTCGCGCTCCTCGTGCAGTTCCTTGAGCGTCGCCTCCATGCGCTTGCGGCTGAACTCGGAGACCTCGATGCCCCTGACGATCTGGACTTGGCCGCCCTTGCAGGTCACCGGATAGCCATACAGCACGCCTTCGGCGATGCCATAGCTGCCGTCCGCGGGGATCCCCATGCTGACCCAGTCACCCTCGGGCGTGCCGAGCACCCAACTGCGCACGTGGTCGATCGCGGCGTTCGCGGCGCTCGCCGCAGAGGAAAGCCCGCGCGCTTCGATGATCGCGGCGCCGCGCTTCTGCACCGTGGGGATGAAAATCGACTCCAACCAGGCCTGGTCGTTGATCATCGGCCAGACCTTCTTGCCGTCGCACTCGGCCTGGAAGACGTCGGGATACTGCGTTGCCGAGTGATTGCCCCAC
>Ga0224510_10000446_pt1 | contig 31877 bp, 27 predicted proteins | sample SF_May12_sed_USG_FD_170161 | JGI IMG/M metagenome (GOLD analysis project Ga0224510, IMG submission 170161) | Sediment microbial communities from San Francisco Bay, California, United States - SF_May12_sed_USGS_4_1 | ecosystem: Environmental > Aquatic > Marine > Sediment | place: USA: California... | reverse complement strand
GACTGCCGCCGCAACGCAGAAAGGGCACGCCCGGCGCGAAGTGAACTCCGGTGCCGCGTCGGGGTTGCTGATTTCTCGCGTCATCAAGACCTAGGCGCGGTTAAGACTGCCACGGGGCGCGACCCACGCAGCCCTGCGCCGTTAACGTACGGGCCTGGTGCCCGGCATGAGCGAGCCACCGTCCCACAGGTGATCCGGGTCCGGGTAGAAGGTGAGCGAGCCGCTTTCACGCCCGTGAGGTTCGTGAAACAGGACGAGCCAGCCGCCGGGTACCCGTGCGCGCAGCAGGACGCAGTCCGAGTGTCCCGATAACCCATGCTGGCTCAGGGATTCCCAGGCGACCGTTGGTTTGCCCGGCATATTCACTCCGCTTGGTTCGCAGGCCAGGGGTCACAGCTGGGCTGAGAATTTGCACCCTTGGGGCAGCAGCGCGCAAGCGGCGCAGGCATCATCGCCCGACAGTCGGTCCTGGAACTGGCCGCTTCGGCTGCGGCCATGCGTCAATACTGCCGCATGCGTGATGCGTGTCTACTTGCAGCAGGGGTCGCGGTGGTAATTTGGCGCGCTGGGAACGAGATCAAATGACTGCGACGACCCGAGAAGACCGGCCTCCCTGGATTTACCGGGTTGTCCCGGCGTTCGATTCGCTGCGCCGCTACCGGCTAAGCGACGCGCGCGCGGACCTGCTCGCCGGCATCACGGTCGCTGCCGTGGCGGTCCCGCAGGCAATGGCCTACGCCCTCGCCGCCGGGCTGCCGGCTGAATACGGCCTCTATACCGCGATCATCATGACGACTGTCGGCGCGCTGTTCGACTCGTCCCGGCAGCTCATCAACGGTCCGACCAATGCGATCTCGATCGCGGTCCTGAGCGTCCTGAGCATCGTGCCCAGTGTCGACGAGAAGATCCAGGCAGCCGTGCTGCTCGCGTTCATGGTGGGCATCGTCCAACTCGTCATCACGTCGATGCGCCTGGGTGATCTCACCCGTTACATCTCTCACTCCGTCATCATCGGCTTCACGCTGGGAGCATCCGCGCTGCTCGTTCTCGACCAGATGAAGAACCTGCTGGGCCTGACGTCGATGGGCGGGGTCCATGACCCCTTCCTCTATCGATTCTGGCTGACCATGACCCAGGGTGGGGACGTCAATTCGGCCACGCTGTCGATCGGCCTGGCCACGATCGTGATGGTGCTCGCGCTCCGCTGGCTCAAGCGCCTGCTCGGGCTGCGCCTGTTGCCCGAGTTGCTCCTCACGGTGCTGGCGATGGCAGCCGTAGTCGCGTGGCTAGGGCTCGAGGCGAAAGGCGTGCGTGTGGTCGGGGAGATCCCGGCCAAGCTGCCGACGCCGCGGCTCCCGACGATCGACTACGACTTGATTCGTGAGCTGTCGGGCGGTGCGCTCGCGATCGCCATCCTCGGCCTGCTGGAGGCCATCGCGATGGCGAAGGCGATCGCCGCGCAAACGCGCCAGAAACTCGACATGAACCAGCAGTGCCTCAGCGAAGGGCTCGCCAATTTCACCGGGAGCTTCTTTCAGTGCATGCCGGGATCGGGGTCACTCACGCGCTCGGCGATCAACCAGCAGGCAGGTGCCGTGTCGCAATGGTCGGGCGTGGTTTCAGCGGTCGTGGTAGCGCTGATCATGGTGGCGTTCGCGCCATACGCCCGGCTGATTCCCCGCGCGGCGCTGGCGGGCATTCTGATCGTGTCGGCGTGGAAGATGATCGACTGGCGCGGGCTTTATTACCACCTGCGCGTGACGCGCTTCGACGCGGTGATCGTGGGGGTGACGGCGCTCTCGGCGGTCGCCATCTCGATCGAGTTCTGCGTCCTGATCGGTGTCGTGATGTCGTCATTGCTGACGGTGCGGCGCGCAGGTCGCATGCTGCTCACCGAGTTCACCATCACGCCGGATGGGGCGATACGCGAGCGGTTCCCCGACGATCAGCCCTGCAATCGCCTGCTGATCTACGGGCTCGAGGGCGAAATGTTCTTCGGTGCATCGGCTACGCTCGAGGGCCATTTCGAGCGGATCGAGCAACGCATCGACGAACACGCGCGCGCGCTCGTCCTGCGGCTCAAGCGCGTACGCAATGCGGATGCGGCCGGCATGATCCTGCTCAAGGGCTTCGTCGATCGCGTCCAGGCTCGCGGCGTGCACGTGCTCCTTTGCGGCGTCAGGCCAGACCTCGCGAAGAGGCTGGAGACGACGAGGCTCGGCGAGAGCATCCGCGATCCGATCTTCCACGAAGAGAAGGTGCCGCTCACGAGCACGATCCTGGCTATCCGTCACGCGAACCAGCTCATCGGCGATCCTTGCGCTAACTGCCCGCGCCGCGGCTCCGGCGAGGGCAACCCTTCGCTGCGCTACGTCATCTGACCACCGGCGTTGCCGCGGGCGGGCCCGAAACCAGAGCAGAAGAGGCGTCGCTGGGTTACCATACGGCCCGAAGTTTGGGACTACCCGCAGGTTGGGCGAGCTGGCACAGGGTTGCCGGAGCATCTCCCCGCTACAGAACACAGGCCGGTCGCTTCGAAAGGGGCGGCCGGCTTTCTGGTTTCTTGACCAGGGCCAGCGCATTTTTCGCGTGCGGTTCGATTTCGAGTGGGATTTCACCCACCGTGCCCGATGCCTGCATTGCCGGTCCCGCGTGAGAACCAGATGCAAAGCAATCCCTCTGACGAGCAAACCGTCCTGACGTTTGCCGAACTCGGCCTGTCCGCTCCCCTGGTGGCGGCCTTGAAGGACGTCGGCTACGAAGCTCCATCCCCGATCCAGGCAGCCACGATCCCGGTGCTGCTCGCAGGGCACGACCTCATCGGCCAGGCGCAGACCGGCACCGGCAAGACCGCGGCGTTCGCGTTGCCTTTCCTGTCGATGCTGGACGTCGCGCGGCGCGAGCCGCAGGTGCTCGTGCTGGTCCCGACTCGCGAGCTGGCGATCCAGGTCGCCGAGGCCTTCCAGAAATACGCCCACCACATGCCGGGACTGCACGTGCTGCCTATCTACGGCGGGCAGAGCTACACGCCGCAGCTGAATGCGCTGAAGCGTGGCACACACGTCATCGTCGCGACCCCGGGACGCGTGATGGACCATCTCCAGCGCGGCACCCTGAGCCTGGCGACCTTGAAATACGTCGTGCTCGACGAAGCGGACGAGATGCTGCAGATGGGGTTCGTGGATGCGATCGACGAGATCCTCGGCATGGCGCCGAAGGAGCGCCAGGTGGCGCTGTTCTCGGCCACGCTGCCGAAGCCGATCCGCAACATCGCGCAGAAGCACCTGCGTTCGCCGCGCGAAGTCACGATCCGTTCGAAGACCACGACCGCGACGAACATCCGGCAGCGGTACTGGGTTGTCTCCGGCATGCACAAGCTCGACGCTCTCACGCGCATCCTCGAGGTCGAGGCCTTCGACGCGATGCTGGTGTTTGCTCGCACCAAGCAGGCCACGGTCGAGCTCGTCGAGAAGCTCGAGGCGCGCGGCTTCGCGTCGGCGGCGCTGAACGGCGACATCCTGCAGGCGCAGCGTGAACGCACGGTCGCAGCACTGAAGGCGGGCAAGGTCGACATCGTCGTCGCGACGGACGTTGCAGCGCGCGGGCTCGATGTCGACCGCATCACTCACGTCATCAACTTCGACGTGCCCTATGACAGCGAATCGTACGTGCACCGCATCGGCCGCACCGGCCGGGCAGGGCGCAGTGGCGAAGCGATCCTGTTCATCTCACCCCGCGAGCGGAACATGCTGCGCATCATCGAGCGGGCCACGCGCCAGCCGATCGAGGCCATGAGCCTGCCTACGCTCGAGGACGTGAACGAGCGACGCGCGACCAAGTTCAAGCAGGAAATTTCAGATGCCGTCGAATCGAAGGCCGGAGACGCGTACCGGGGAGTGCTGGAAGACTACCTGCGCGAAACCGACGCCGACCTGCTCGACGTGGCAGCAGCACTGGCGTCCATGGCGCGAGGTGGCAAGTCGCTTGCGGTGACGAAACGCCGCGAGTCCAAGGGTGAGCCGGCTGCGCCGCGCGCAGCAGGCTTCGCCGACCGGGGAGGCGACGACGAAGGCGGGCCTCGCCGCGGCGCCCCGCGCCAGCGCGGCAAGAATGACTCGCCCCAGGCGACGTTCCGGCTCGAGGTCGGGCGCAAGCACGGCGTGCTGCCGGGCAACATCGTCGGCGCACTGGCCCACGAAGGCGATCTGCACGGCACCGAGATCAACGGCCTCAGCATCCGGGACGATCACACGCTGGTGCGTTTGCCGGCCGACATTTCCGAGAAGACGCTGGCGCACCTGCGCAAAGTCGAAGTCCGCGGCCGACCGCTCGAGATCAGCCGCTACAAGGGGCGCAAGGACTCGGAGTCAGACAGCTGACGCCAGCGTCCGCTGCAAGTCTCACGCCCGGCGATTGCGCCGGCCTTCGCCGCCGATCTTGTGGCCGCCTTTGGCTCCGGGTGCCTGCAAAGGCCCAAGTTCCGCAACCACCCTTGCTTCGTCCGGCCTCGCGCCAGCGTGATGGTGGTGCAGCGCTTCATGCATGGCCGAGAGGTGGCCGAACGTCGTGCCACAGCAGCCGCCGATGATGCGCGCACCGGAGTCCGCGGCCAGGCCCACGTAGGTCGCCATGAGTTCGGGCGTGCCCGAATAGTGGACTTCGGCGCCGATGAATTTCGGCACGCCGGCATTGGCCTTGGCGATGATCGGGATGCCGGCTTCCTTCGCAGTCATGCCGAGGATGCTGACGACCAGGTCCGATGCGCCGACGCCGCAGTTCGCGCCGATCGCGAGCGGCGGCGGATCCAGTGACTGCGCGAATTCGACGAGCGCGGCGGGCGTGATGCCCATCATCGTGCGACCTGCCGTGTCGAAGCTTGCCGTGAACGTATACGGCATGCCGACGTTGGCCGCAGCCATCGCCGCGGCCTTGATCTCCTCGAGCGACGACATCGTCTCGATCCACGCGACGTCGGCGCCGCCTTCCTTGAGGCCGCGAATCTGTTCTTCGAACACTTCGATGGCCATGGCTTCGGTCAGCACGCCGAGCGGCTCGAACAGATCGCCTGTCGGTCCGACTGAACCCGCAACGACGACGGGGCGGCCCGCCTTGTCTGCGACCGAACGCGCGTGCCGGGCCGCGAGCCGGTTGATCTCGCGCACCCGGTCCTGCATGCCGTGCAGCATCAGCCGGCGCGCGTTACCGCCGAAGCTGTTGGTCAGGATGATGTCGGATCCTGCGTCGACGAAACCCTGGTGCAGCGCCCGCACGCGATCGGGATGCTCGAGGTTCCACATTTCCGGCGCGTCACCGGAGGTGAGTCCCATGGCAAACAGGTTCGTGCCGGTGGCGCCGTCGGCAAGCAGGGTACGGCCGGATGCGAGCAGGGTGGCGAGCATGGGATACCGGGAATGGTGAACGGACGTTCGGAGCGCGGATTTTACCCGCCACCGGCCGCCGACGACAGATTCATTCAGGGCTGCGGCGGGGGCGTCGGTTTCCAGTCACCGAACAGGAAGGTCAGGGCGCCGGGCAGGCGTTTTTCCCAGGCGGCCTCGGTGTGCATGGCGTCCGGATCCACGACGAAGCGGAAATTCGTATCGTCGTAGCCGGCGGCGTGGAAATTCGTCTCGACCTGGCGGATCAACCCGATCATTTTTTCGCTGATCACCGGATCGGACGCTTCCTTGCCACCGAAGGCCACGAACACCTTCACCGGCAGGGCCACCAGCGGGCTGGTGTCGCGCACGAGCTGGCCCATGCCGATGAACATCGACGGGCTCTCGATCAACCCGTAACCGAAGGTGCCGGGTTTTGCGAGCAGCGCGTACAGGGTCGCGACACCTCCGTACGACGAACCGCCGATCCCTGTGTTCGGCTGGCCCGGCAGCGTGCGGTACTGGCCATCGACCAGCGGCATGACTTCCCTGGTCATGAAATCGGGAAAAAGCTTGCCGGCCGGCTCGTCCATGTCGGGGTTGCCGACGAAGTCCTTGTACGGAAGGTATTCGTGCGCGCGGTCCTTGCCGGCGTGGTCGACGCCCACGACGATCAGCGGCGGGATCTCTTTTTCCGCGATAAGTTTCTGGACCGTTTCGTCGAGGCTCCATTCGTGGTGGCTCACGTCGCTCAGGCACGCGTCGAACAGGTTCTGTCCGTCGAGCATGTACAGGACCGGGTAGCGGCGCTCCTTGTTGGCGGCATCGCCATAGCCTGCAGGCAGCAGCACGCGGATCGTCCGTTCGTTGCCGAAGATCGTGCTCTTGAGCGTGTGCAGGCGGAGGTCACCGCTGACCGTCGACTTGCAGGCGGACGCAGCAGGGGCGTCGGCAGCCGGGGCCGGGCCAGCGCAGACCAGGCCGGTGCAGACCGCGAGGCAGAGAATCGTCGCTCGCATGAGGTTCCCTCCGATCGGGGCATTCTAGCCCGCCTGGCCCAGGGTGACCGGCTTCGTCTCGTCGCAGCAGCATCACCACTCACCGCGCCAACCCGGATCGTGTGTAACATTCGCAGACGATGAAGATTGAAGCCACGTTGCTCCTGGCCTGCGTCTGCGCGGCCGCTCTGCTGCAGCCACAAGTCTGCGATGCGCAGGCTGTACAGCCGCGGGAGGCGCTGGAGGACACCAAACTGTACTTCACCGCGCCGCTGCGCTGGGATGGCCGCGACTGGATCGAGTTCGGCAGCACGCTGGTCGCCGTCGGCATCGTCCACGAATTCGACGACGACGTACGGGACCACTTTGCGGGCGCCAACGCGCCGCTCGACGGCGAAGACCCGCACAGCCTCGACGATGTACTGCCGGCCGCCGCCATGCTGGCGGGCACCTGGCTCCTTGCCGGTGTCGTCGACCAACCGAAAGCCTGGCGGGAAGTCGGCTCGATGATCGAAGCAACGGCCTTCACCGTCGTGAGTTCGGAGATCCTGAAGCTGTCGTTCGGGCGCCGGCGTCCAAACGAGACGACCGATCCAGACCAGTGGTTCGAAAGCGGCGACTCGTTTCCGTCGGGCCACACTGGCATCGCGTTTGCGATCGGCACGGTGCTCGCGGAATCGGGCGACGACCGCTATCGCTGGACGCGCAGGTTCCTGGGTTACGGCCTCGCCGGCGCCACGGCCTACTTGCGCATGGACCACAACCAGCACTGGGCCTCGGACGCGGCTGCGGGCGCCGCACTCGGATTGTCGACCGCGCGTTTCGTGATGAATCGGCGCGAAGTCACCTCGGACCAGACGGTCTTTGCAATCGCGCCGGGCGAGCGGGGTGGGGTCATGCTCACTTTCCAGGTGCCGTTGCACTGAAGGCCGACGGGCGCGAAGCATGCCGATCCAGCTCCTGGGCGTTCCGACGGACGTCAATTCCTCGTACCGGCGCGGCGCCGCGACGGCGCCGGCTGCCATCCGGCAGGCGTGGCGTCGCTACGCGGAATTCGGCAACGCCGCGACGGAGAGCGGCCTCGAGATCGGCAGTGAGTTGACGGTCGTCGATCTGGGCGACGTCGCCATCCGCGAGGACGGCTCAGACCATGCTGCGATCTTGGCGGCAGCCGGGCAGGCCGCGCGCGTCGGGCCGCTGCTGGCGGTCGGCGGCGATCATTCGGTCACCTTTCCGCTCGTCGAGGGCCTGGCCGCGGTGCACGGGCCGCTGAACCTGCTGCACTTCGATGCTCACCCGGATCTCTATCACGACTACGAAGGCAACCCGCGCTCGCACGCGAGCCCGTTCGCCAGGATCATGGAACGCGGCCTCGCCAGGAGGCTCGTCCAGGTGGGTGTGCGCACCTGGAACAGGCACAACCGCGAGCAGGCGCAGCGGTTCGGTGTCGAAGTCGTCGAGTGGGCCGACTTCACGCCCGCCGCGGTGCCGATTCCCACGGGTCCGCTGTACGTCACGATCGATCTCGACGCAATCGATCCGGCATTCGCGCCAGGCGTGTCGCATCCCGAGCCGGCCGGCCTGAGCGTGCGCGACATCGTCGCCGTGATTGCCCGCATCCGCACGCACGTCGTCGGCGCCGACGTCGTCGAATTGAACCCGGCGCACGATACCGGCGATGCCACCGCCATCGTGGCAGTGAAGCTGATCAAGGAGCTGATGGGCGCGATGGCGCGCCGCTGAGCGGGCGCTGCCGGCGACTCACGTGCCGCAGAAGGTATTCTGCACGCGCTCGTGCGGCAGGGGTGGCGTGCGGTAAGGATCACGATCCGGTTGCAGGGCGAAGGGTCGGGCCAGCACGGTGTGCAGGGTATGGAACGGTCCGAAGTCTCCGTCCTGCACGGCCGCCGCGATGATCTCCTCGATGCGGTGGTTGCGCGGAATGTAGACCGGGTTCGTCCGCCGCATCGTGGCGATGCCGCTCGCGATACCACCTGGCTCGCGCGCCAACCGCTCGCGCCATCGATGCGTCCAGTCGAGGAAAGCCCCAGGCAGCGCGGTGTCGTCCGTCGCCGCGCCTGCCAGCGCACGAAAGGTGCTGGTGAAATCGGCCGCCTCGGCTTGCATGACCGCGAGCAGGCCCGTCACCAGTGCGCGGTCGCCTCCCTCGTCGACGCAGACGCCGAGGCCGAGCTTGCGACGGAATCCTGCGAGCCAATGCCTGTCGAAGCGAGCGGGTACGCCGTGCAGGGACGCGGTGGCGCGCTCGATTGCCTGGCCTGGATCGGCGTCGATCAGTGGCAGCAGGGTTTCGGCGAGCCGGGCGAGGTTCCACTGCAGGATGTCGGGCTGGTTGCCGTAGGCATACCGTCCGCGGCGGTCGATGAAGCTGTAGACGGTCGCCGGATCGTACTCGTCCATGAACGCGCACGGCCCGAAATCGATCGTCTCGCCGGAGATGGTCATGTTGTCCGTGTTCATCACGCCGTGGATGAAGCCGATCTCCATCCAGCGCGCGATGAGCGAACTCTGCCGCTCGGCGACGGCCTCGAACAGGGCGAAATAGCGGTCTGGGTCGTCGCGGAGCTGCGGGTAGTGGCGCGCGATGGCGTAATCGGCGAGCGCGCGTACGGCGTCCACGTCGCCGCGCGCAGCAAAGAACTCGAATGTGCCGATGCGGACGTGGCTGGCCGCCACGCGGATCAGCACGCCGCCCGGCAGCGGGCCGCCTTCACGCAGCACGGACTCGCCCGTGGTGGCCGCCGACAAAGCGCGGGTCGTCGGCAAACCGAGTGCATGCATCGCTTCGCTCACGAGGTACTCGCGCAGCACGGGTCCGAGTGCCGCGCGGCCATCGCCGCGCCGCGAGAACGGCGTGGGGCCTGCGCCTTTCCACTGCAGGTCGCGGCGCTTTCCCTGCAGGTCGACGACTTCGCCGATCAGCAGCGCCCGGCCGTCGCCGAGTTGCGGGACGAACGAGCCGAACTGGTGACCCGCATAAGCCATCGCGAGCGGCAGTGCACCCTCCGGCACGCTGTTGCCGGCACAGATGGCCGCGAGTGACGCGTCGGACAATTGGCTTCGGTCGACCCCAATCTCGCTTGCCAGGTCGTCGTTGAATGCGATCAACGCAGGTGCCGCGACCGGCGTCGGCGGCACCCGGACGTGGAAGCGCTCCGGCAGCGCCGCGTACGTGTGTGAGAATTCGGCGAACGCGCCGTGAGTCGGGGGCATCGTGCGGTATCAGCCGAAGACCGCGACGGTCTGGTGACTGACCGAGTACGCGTGCCCATCGGCGCCGTACAGCACGGATGTCTGGCTCAGGTACCCCGCCGTACCGGCGCGCACATCCGTGTCGATCAGCACCCAGTCGTGCAGGTCGAGGTACGCCGGATCGCGCAGTACCTCGAGCATCCAGTTCACCGAACTCGCGGTCGTCGGCTCGGTCAGCATCGACAGCACCGGCGTCGGGATCACGTCTGCCAGCGCGAGCAGCGCATCCTCCGAGCCGCACTCCCGATCGCGCAGACGCGCATAGATCAACGACCTCGGCTCCGTGTACCCGGAATACGGCTGCGCGCCTCGCGCGATGCGGACTTCGAAGTGCTGCAGGAACGTGGGCGACAAGGGCGGACCGATGACAGAGCCTCCGGCGTCGGCGGCGGACACGCCGGGTTCCGGGCGCGTCATTTCCTTCACGAACCGTGATTCGCGCGGTCCGCCAAAAATCCCGACGACCGTGCAGGCTACCTTGCCATCGTCGTGCATGAGGTCGCACCGTGCATGGACGGTCGATTTTCCCGTGCGCAGCGTTTCGGCCCTCATCCGGATCGGTGCGCCGCCGAGCAAGGGGCCGACGAAAGTCATCTGCGCACTGCGCAGGGGCATGGCCGCCGCCTGCAATGGCAGCACGGCCCGCATGGCCCGGCCACCCATCGCCATCTGCATGCCGCCGAAGACCGTGCGGCCCTGCAGCCAGTCGGGGGGTACGGTCACTGAAAAACCAGCGCCGGCAGCGGGTTCGATCGAGGCCAGGACCTGTGAGAACCCCGTAGGCATGCGGCGATTCTACCGGACCGCAATGGCGCGCAGGCGATCGCCCCGCGTCGGATCCAGGTCGCCCACGGCGCCGCCGATCCGTATGCTTGGTGTCATTCGCCCGACGGGGCTGACTCCAGCAGAAAACAGCCCAATGAAACAGACAGGATTTTCCCGCGTGAGCCGCCTGTCCCGGGCCCGTAAGACTGCGCTGCGAGGCCCGGTCGCACTGGTCGCGCTCGCGCTGCTGGCCGTCGGCTGCCAGTCCGCCCCGCATGCGACGCCGATCGCGCAGGCGGCGGTCTCATTGCCCGCCTCCGCGCCGATCCTGACCACGCCGCGCAACTGGCCTGACACCCGGAGTCACGCGGATCCGCTCGGCTTCGTCACGCGCAGTTTCGATCTCGACCTCGACGTCGATTTCGAGAAGAGCGAGTTGCGGGGAACCGTAACCCTCGAACTCGACCGCGTCGATCCGGGCAGCGGCGAACTGGTGCTCGACACGCGCGACCTGCAGATCGAGTCGGTCAAGACGGCGCCGGCCGGCAGTGACGATTTCCGCAGGACCCGCTTTGCGCTGGACCGTCGTGACGATGAACTCGGCAGCGCGCTGCGCATTGCCATGCCGCGGGATGCCTTGCGCGTCCGTATAGCGTATGCCACGACGCCGCAGGCCTCCGGCCTGCAATGGCTGCAACCGTCGCAGACGGCGGGCAAGCAGTCCCCGTTCCTGTTCAGCCAGGCCCAGGCGCTGCATGCGCGATCGATGGCGCCGCTGCAGGACACGCCGTGGATCCGCGCGACGTACACCGCCACGCTGCGAGTGCCCGCCGGCATGGTGGCCGTCATGGCGGCCGAAGGCGATGCGGGCAATCGCCGCGGCCAGACGACCTTCCATTTCCGCATGCCGCAGCCGATCCCGTCGTACCTGCTGGCCCTGGCGGTCGGCGATCTCGACTTCCGTGCCATCGGTCCGCGCACCGGGGTGTGGGCCGAGCCGTCGCGAGTCGCCGCCGCCGCGAAGGAATTCGAAGACGTCGAGACGATGCTGACGAAGACCGAAGCGCTCTACGGTCCGTACCGCTGGGGTCGGTACGACGTGCTGATGTTGCCGCCGTCGTTTCCTTATGGCGGCATGGAGAATCCGCGACTCACGTTCATGACGCCCACCGTGATTGCCGGCGACAAATCGCTGGTGGGGGTACTCGCGCACGAACTTGCCCATTCGTGGTCCGGCAACCTCGTGACCAACGCGACCTGGCGTGACGGCTGGCTGAACGAAGGCTTCACCACCTACTTCGAGCGCCGGATCATGGAGACGGTGTACGGCGAGGAGCGCGGACGGCTGGAATGGGGCGTCGGGCAGCAGGACCTGCGCCTGGCGCTCGCCGAACTGAAGCCCGACGAAGCGTGGCAAGGCGTGCTGGCGCCAGACCTGTCGGCGCACAAGGGCGAGGACAGTTCGGCCGTGGCATACGAGAAAGGCGCGCTGTTCCTGTATCAACTGGAACGCCGTTTCGGTCGTCCGCAGCTCGACGCCTTCCTGCAGGGATGGTTCGACCGCCACGCCTTCACCAGCGTCACCACGCCGCAGTTCGTCGCCGAACTGCAGGATGGCCTGATGCGGCAGTACCCGGGCAGGATCGACGCAGCGTTCCTCGCGAGCTGGATCGATGGCACCGGGCTGCCGGCTGACGCCGAGTTCGTGCAGTCCGACACGCTCGCGCGCGTCGAAGCGCAGCGCATGCGCTGGGAGCAGGGTTCGCTCGCGACCGATGCGCTGCAGACCGCGGGCTGGACCGTGCAGGAGTGGCTGCATTTCCTGAACCGGGCGACGCGTCCACAATTCGTTACGCGGCTGCAGGAACTCGACCGGCGTTTCCAGTTGACCGCATCCCCGAATGCCGAGATCGCACACTCGTGGTTCCGGTTGGCGCTGGCCAGCGGCTACCCGGGAATCGAGCCTGCGCTGGAAGGTTACCTGGCAGGCATCGGACGCCTGAAACTCATCGAGCCCTTGTACGAAGACCTGCTGCAGACGCCGCAGGGCGCGATGTTCGCGCGGCGCGTCTACGCACAGGCCCGGCCGGGGTACCACGCCATCGCGCAGCGTCGGCTCGACCGCCTCATGCAGGAGTCGCCCTGACGACCTGCACGACGAGCCCTTCGCCGAAAGCCCAGCCGAGCAACCGGCCCAGCGTTGCGGCGTCCGTCGCGGCATTCTCGCTGGCGGCTGCCAACGACATTCCCGCGCACAGGTGCCGCAACAGTCGATGATCGGGTTCGTCGAGCCTGTAGACTGCCACGCGTTCCGCGACGCAGGCGACCACGCAATGCTCGGCACCCGTATCGAGGTCAACAGGGGAGGGCGCCTCTTCGTGCTGGTTGGATTGCCACACGCTCCAGATCGGATACGGTGAAGCCACCAGCTGCAATGAAGGCTGCAGCATCAGCACCAGGTGCGGCAGCACGTCCGCATCGAAGCGGCGGAGCGACTCCAGGCCGACCGGATCGTGCCGCGCCGCGGCGACGGACGCCTCGCAGGCCCATTCGAGCCGTGCGAGGTCGGCGAGCCATTCGTAGCCCGTGCCCGCCATGCGGCTGGCGAGCCATGCCGGGAATGCCGCGCCGATCCAGTGCAGGTCACCGCGTTGCGACGGATGCTGAACTCGGTAGTCGCGCGCGAGCTGGCGGAAGAAATCGGCGCCGACCCGCCGCTGCGTCACCGGGTAGGTGCGCTCGAGCGCGGTCAGGAAGAACTGCCACGCGTTGTTGCGGTAGACGTCGATCTGCTCGCCGAAGCGCGTGACCTCGTCGCTGCCTGCGAGCAGCTGCAAGTCCGCATCGTCGGCAGTCACCGAACGCACCGTGCGGCCGAAGGCTGCCTGCAGTGCCTTCAGGTCCGCAGCGGAATCACGCGGCCGCTGCACTGCACCGCTCCAGTCGCTGATCGGCGCGGGTCGCTTCCGCCAGCAGCGTTGCGAGCGGCGGCACGTCGTTGTCCCATTCGATCAGGGTCGGTACCGCGCCGAAACGTCGCAACACGTCTTCGTACAGGGCCCACACGCCGTCACAGACGGCGCTGCCGTGGTCGTCGATCAGCAACTCGCGCGATCCGACCCGGCGTCGAGCGTGGCCGGCAAGGTGAATTTCCCGGATGGCGTGCCGCGGCAGCGCCCCGAAGAACGCATCGAGGTCGAGGCCCAGGTTCGATGCGTTGACGTATGCATTGTTCACATCGAGCAGGAGACCGCAGCCGCTGCGCTCCACGACGGCCGCGAGGAATTCACCCTCGCTCAGCTGCGAGGAAGCGAAGGTCACGTACGCGCTCAGGTTCTCGATCAGGATCTGGCGGCCGAGGAAATCCTGCACCTCACGCACGCGCGCCGCGAGGTGCTCCACGGCTTCCTCGGTGTACGGCAGCGGCAGCAGGTCGTTGAAGTGCTCGCCGTCGACGTGGCCCCAGCACGCGTGTTCGCTGACCAGGCCCGGTTCAAAACGACGCACGGCGTCGCGCACGCATTCGAGGTGACGACGGTCGATGGGGTCGGCCGAGCCGAGCCCCAGCCCGACGCCGTGCAGGCTCAGTGGATACCTGGAGCGCGCTCTTTCCAGGGCGCGGACGGCAGGGCCGCCGGCGTGAAAGTAGTTCTCGGTGTGGGCCTCGAGCCAGGCCGGCAGGGATGCCGTGCTCAGGATCGCCTCGTGGTGCTGCGAGCGGAGGCCGATCCCGGCTCGCACCGGGATCGGTCCGTGGACAGGCGCTGGCAGTGGACCGCCTGTCACGATCGATCACATCGGCTTCTTGTCGTCGCCGCCGACCTTGCCACCGGCCTTTTCGCACTCGGCCTGCGGCATCTTCTTCCACTCGGCGGGATCGTTGTCCGTCTTGGCGGCTCCGGCGCAGCTGTGGCTTGCCGTCGCGCAGTCGTTCTTGCCGGCCTTGGCTACGCCGTAGCATTTCACCATGTCTTCCTTCGCTTCGTGGTGATCGGCATTGGCGACACCCACCGCGAGCAGGCTGCCGATGGCAGCGGCAATCGTCACGTGCTTGATGTTCATGTTGGTCGAATTCCTCTTGCGTCGTTGGTTTACCCTGCGGGACCCGCAGGCTGCGCTTCTGACCGCGGTGGCCGCCGCAAGTTGCAGCAGGCCGGGTCGGGCGCTGCGCATGATTATGAACAGCGGCCGTCGCGCGCGCGAGCGGATTGGCTTGGCGGTCGGGCGGTGGCAGCATGGCCAGTCCGTCCCCGACGAGCCGGATACAGACATGGGCCTGAAAGACTGGATCACGCGATACCTGCCGGGCGGCGCGGGCAGCCCGGGGGCGAGATCGGCGGAGGCGGGACCGAACCTTGCGGTGGCGGCACTCCTGGTGGAGGTACTGCGTGCGGATTACGACGTTGCCCCGGCCGAATGCCAGCAGGTCATGGCCTCGGTTGCGGCGCTGCTTGGGCTGGGGCCCGAGGATACCCAGGCGCTGGTCGCCGAGGCCGAGCGTCACATCGACCAGTCACACGACTTATACCAGTTTACGTCGCAGATCAACCGTGCGTTCTCCGAGGCGGAAAAGGTTCGGCTGCTCGAAGCGTTGTGGCGTGTCGCGGATGCCGACCTGACGGTGCACAAGTACGAGGAGCACCTCATTCGTCGCGTCGCAGATCTGCTGCACCTGCCGCATTCCAGCTTCATCGCGGCCAAGCTCCGGGTTACCGGCGCGACGAACCGCAACTGACGCCTGGCGCGAGCCAAAGCATTTTTCGCACATCGGCTTGCGGCCGGACCCGGCGGTCGGGTACGGTCGTGGCTGGAACCATCTACCGTTGCCCATGAAGCAGCTCTCTACTTCTCCCCTGCGCAAGATCGTCGTCCTGAACCCCAAGGGCGGGTCGGGCAAGACGACTGTCGCCACCAACCTGGCCGCGTATTACGCATGGTCGGGGCGGTCCGTTGCGCTGATGGATCACGATGCCCAGGGCTCGAGCATGCGCTGGCTGCGGCAGCGTCCGGTGGACCTGCCGGCCATCTACGGCATCGCGGCCTTTGAACAGAAGCTTGGCGTCACGCGAGCGTTTGCCCTGCGCACGCCCCCGGGCACCGAGAGGCTGATCGTCGACACGCCCGCGGCAGTCACGCCCTTCCAGTTGCCCGGGCTCACCCAGGACGCCCACTCCATCATCGTCCCGGTGCTGCCTTCGGATATCGACATCCACGCGGCATCGCGCGCAATTGCCGACCTGCTGCTGGCCGGTCGCGTGCATCGGTCCGAGCGGCGGCTCGTCATCGTGGCCAACCGGGCGCGGCGCTATACCAAGGCGTTCTCGACGCTGATGCGATTCCTGGAAAGCCTGCGCATACCCGTCGCCGCGGTGTTGCGGGACTCGCAGGCATACGTTCGGTCAGCCGAATGCGGGATGGGCATCCACGAGATGAAGGGTGCCCTGCTGCAGGAAGACCTCGATACCTGGAAGCCGTTGGTCGACTGGCTCGAGCATCGCTCAGCCGGCACACCCGCGGGCGAGGACGTCAGCCTGGCGCCGCCCCCGGCCGTCGAACTGGGCGAGGGCGCGCGCGGCTGATTACTTGCCGGCTGGCTTGTTCGAGACCTTGTCCGCGCCCTTCGCGAACAGCGAGGCTTCATCCGCGACCGAGAACGCAACCAGGTTGGGCTTGCCGTCATCGTCGTTCGCGCTGCTCACGACGGCGATGATCGGCGCGTCCTTCAGCCACAGCATGTAGGTGTACCTGGACTGGATCGCGCCTTCGTCGCGTTTCACCGCGTCGAAGTCGCCGAACATCGTGCGGGAGCGATTCACGACGGCCAGCAGCGAGGGCAGGCTGGGTTCGAGACGAGCGGTGGCGGCACCGAGTGTCTTGTCGCCGCCCATCAGGAAACAAAGTTCCCTGGTCTGATGCTGCGCGGGCAGCTTGAGCAGTACCTGTCTGCTCGGGGCGCAGTAACGGTCGGTCCCCACCAGTTCGTCTTTGTCCCACTTGCCGCCCGGGTACTTGGCCTGGATGGCCGACTTGTCGGCGCTCCACGACAGGCCGAAGGCGCCACCGCGGAACTGGTCCGCGACGTTGCCGGCGGAGGCTGCACCGGTGCAGGCAAGGAGCGTGAGTCCGGTGATCAGGGGCAGGAAGCTGCTGCGGGTCATGCGCTCGACTCCACGAAGGAAAGTGGCTGTTCCAGCGCGAGGATAGGACCGTCCAGGCTGCCCTCGCCCGGCACGCAACGAAAGCAAGACACGCCTCTCAGGGCCTGCCTCGTTGGCTTGACATAATAACTCACGAGGGGTCGGCGTTGCCGCGCGCCTGCGCAACATCGATCAGCAACAGATCGTCGGGGGTGTCGAGGTCGATGCCGGCATTGCTCATGGGAACCCGGACGACGCGTTCTATGTTGCGTCTCAATACGCTGCGCGCATCGCGTTCGCCACGCAACGACAGCAGGTCGGCGTAGGCCCAGCGCGGAAAGATCGCGGGGAGCCCAGGTGCGCCGTGGTACAGCGCGGCCGCGATCAGGATCGGGTGACGCTTCCAGCTGGCGTGCAGCCGGCGCAGGTCGTCTGCGGTGACCGCCACCTGGTCCGCCAGCATCAGCAGCAGGGCTCCCGAACCAGGCGGCGCAGAATTCACAGCGACGCGAATCGAACTCGCGATACCTTCCTCCCAACCCCGATTCAGCGCGATCGAGATCGCGCGCTGCCGCAGCGCGGGCGCGACTTCCTTTGCATGTGCCCCGATCACGACGGTGACGGATTGCCCGGCGACGAATGCCGCGCTCGCGGCCAGTTCGTGCAGCACGGGCTCGCCCCGCAGCCGGACGAGCGGCTTGATGCCGCCGAAGCGGGTTCCGGGCCCGGCAGCAAGGATCGCCGCGTGCAGTTCGGAGTCCTGATCGTCCATGGCCCTTAGTTTGCCTGCCGCGCTGCAAGAAGATAGAGTTTCAGGGTTCGAATCAACGAATTTTCCCGTGAGCTGCCGCTGTCAGCCCACCGCGTGGAGCGGCAGGGCGGGAGGCGCGGCGGGCGACCGAAAAAGCGAGTCCGAAGCGTGCAAGCCTGGAAAGTCCATAAGTTCGGCGGATCGAGCGTCGCCGACGCCGCATGCATGGTGCGCGTGGCGAAAATCATCGAGAACGATCCGGCGCCGCGCAAGGCGGTGGTGCTTTCGGCCTGCCGGGGCGTGACCGATGCCCTGCTCACGCTGATCGGCCTCGCCGAGCAGGATTCGCCCGCGCTCGACGACCGGCTGCAGGAGTTGCGCCAGCGCCACATCGGCATCGCGCGCGAGTTGCTGGCAGGCGTCTTGTGCGACGAGTACATCGCCGCTCTCGACGTCGATTGCCGCGACATCGCGGGTATCCTGCAGACGGTCCGCCTGGTGCGTAACGCATCGGCCACGATGCGCGACCTGATCGCGGGCTATGGCGAGATCTGGTCGACGCGCCTGTTCGAGCGCCTGCTGCGCCGCCGCGCGGCCGGTCACGTGCAGTGGCTCGACGCCCGCAAAGCGCTGCTGGTGGAGTGGGGTCCGATGGGGCCCGGCGTGCGCTGGGATCAGTCCCGGACGCAGATGGCCGCGCTGGTGCCGCCCGAGTTCGTGGGCACGCTGGTCGTTACCGGCTTCATCGCCACCGATACCCATGGCCTGCAGACGACGCTGGGCCGCAATGGCAGCGACTACTCGGCGTCGATCTTCGGCTCGCTGCTCGACGCCGCCGAGATCGTGATCTGGACCGACGTCGACGGCGTCCTGAGTGCCGACCCGCGCCTCGTGCCCGAGGCACAGGTGATCGACACTCTCTCCTACAACGAGGCGATGGAACTCGCGTACTTCGGCGCCAAGGTCATCCATCCGTCGACGATGGCGCCCGCGGTCCAGAAGCGCATCCCGATCTGGATCAAGAACACGTTCGCGGCCGACACGCCCGGTACCCTGATTCACGACCACTCCGATCCCGATCCGCTGGTGAAGGGCATCACGACGATCGATCGCATCGCACTCGTGAACCTCGAAGGCGCCGGCATGATCGGCGTGCCCGGCACGGCGCACCGCCTGTTCGGTGCTTTGCGCGAGGAGGGCATTTCGGTCATCCTCATTTCGCAGGGCAGCTCCGAGCATTCGATCTGCTTTGCGGTGCCGGAGCTCGAGGCCGAGCGAGCCGAGCGCGTGGTGCGTCGTGCGTTCGATCCTGAGCTGCGGGAAGGGCAGATCCACAGCATCGAGGTCAACGGCGGCTGCAGCATCCTCGCCGTGGTGGGCGACGGCATGGCCGGCGCGCACGGTGTGGCTGCCAAGGTCTTCACGGCACTGGGACTGGCCGGTGTCAACGTCCGGGCCATCGCCCAGGGCGCATCCGAGCGCAACATATCCGTCGTGATCGACGGCCGCGGCAGTGCGCGGGCCCTGCGCGCGGTGCATTCCGCGTTCTATCTCTCGGCCCACACCGTTTCGATCGGCCTGATCGGCCCGGGACTCGTCGGCGGCGCGCTGCTCGAGCAGATCGCGAGCCAGATGCAGCGCCTGGCGCGCGACTTCAAGCTCGACCTGCGGGTGCGTGCCATCGCGGGCTCAAGGACGATGCGGCTCGCTGCCGGCGCGATCGACCTCGCGCGCTGGCGCGACGAATACAAGGCAGGCGGCGACCCGCTCGACCTCGACCAGTTCGCGGACCACGTGCATGCCGATCATTTTCCGCATGCGGTGATCATCGACTGCACGGCCAGCGCCGAGGTAGCGAAGCACTACCCGCATTGGCTGTCGGAAGGCATCCACGTCGTCACGCCGAACAAGAAGGCGAACAGCGCGCCTTTCGCGGACTACCAGCGCGTCAAGGACGCGCGGCGCACGGCCGGCTCGCATTATCTCTACGAAGCAACCGTCGGCGCAGGCTTGCCCGTGATCCAGACGCTGCGCGACCTGCGTGAGACGGGCGATGAAATCCGCCGCATCGAAGGCATGTTCTCCGGCACGCTGGCCTATCTGTTCAACACCTGGGACGGCTCGCAGCCGTTTTCGGAGGTCGTGCAGCAAGCGAAGTCGCTGGGCTACACCGAACCGGACCCGCGCGATGACCTGTCGGGCATGGACGTGGCACGCAAGCTGATCATCCTGGCGCGCGAGATGGGCCTGCGCACGGAAATGGCCGAAGTGAAGGTGGAGAGCCTCGTGCCGGCGGCGCTCAACGAATGCGGCATCGACTCGTTTCTCGAGCGACTGCCGCAATTCGACCAGGCCATGCTCGAGCGCCTGCGCGCGGCCGCCGCGCGCGGACAGGTGCTGCGCTATGTCGGGTCGGTCGACGCGCAAGGACGGGCCGAGGTCGGGCTCGTCGAACTGCCGCAGTCGCACCCGTTCGCCAACATCGCGCTCACGGACAACATCGTCCGTTTCGAGACTGCGCGTTACGACAGGAATCCGCTCATCGTGCAGGGTCCCGGGGCCGGCCCAGCCGTAACGGCGGCCGGCGTCTTCGCCGACCTGCTGCGCGTCTGCGCCTACCTTGGCGCGAAGTTGTGACCGGCGATTCCACTCGCAAGTCTGCGACCGCGTTTGCGCCGGCGAGTGTCGGCAACGTCGCGGTCGGCTTCGACATTCTCGGCCACACCGTGGCTGCTCTCGGCGACAAGGTGCGGGCGACGCGCCGGGCCGAGCGCGGTGTCGCGATCCGCTCCATCACCGGCACGGTCGCAGACCTGCCGCTTGCCGCGGAAAAAAACACGGCCGGCATGGCCGTGCTCGCGATGTGTCGCGAGCTGAGCCTGCCGTACGGCTTCGATCTCGACATCGAGAAGGGAATCCCGCTCGGTTCCGGCCTCGGCGGTTCGGCGGCTTCGGCCGTCGCCGGCATCGTGGCCGCGACTGCGCTGGTCGACGAGCGACTCGATCGCACGGAGCTGCTCAAGTTCGCCATGCAGGGCGAGGCGGTCGCGAGTGGTTCGGTCCACGTCGATAACATCGCGCCGTCGCTGTACGGCGGGCTCGTGCTCACGGTCGGCATCGACAACCCGTTCGTGAAGCAGATCCCGGTGCCGGACACGATCCGCTGCGTGCTGGTTCATCCGCACATGGTGCTCCCGACGCGCGAGGCGCGTGCCATCCTGAGCAAGTCCGTGCCGTTGTCGGACGTGATCTGGCAGCAGGCCAACCTGGCGGGTTTTCTCGCGGGCTGCTTCACCAACGACATCGCGCTGATTCGCGAGTCGCTGCTAGACGTCGTGATCGAACCGCAGCGGCAGGTGTTGATTCCGGGGTTCGTCGAAGTGAAGCGGGCGGCGCTCGCAGCCGGCGCGCTGGGCGGGTCCATCTCAGGCGCGGGTCCGACGGTGTTCGCGTGGGTCGATGCGGCTGACGCGGAGAAAGTTCGCGTCGGGATGGTCGAGGCTTTCGCGCGTCACGGCCTCGACAGCGACAGCTGGGTATCGACGATCGATCGCGCGGGCGCACGCGTAGTGGGCGACTGAGCATGCAGTTCCAGAGCACGCGGAACCCGCAGCACCGTGTGGGACTGAGCGACGCGATCGCGCGCGGGCTGGCGCCCGACGGCGGCCTCTATGTCCCGACCGAACTGCCGGGCATCGATCGCAAGGCGTTCGACAGCGCCCGTACGCTTCCGGAAGTGGCGGAAGTCCTGCTGCGGCCTTTCGCGGCAGGCGACGGGATCGCGGCCCAGGTGCCGGCCATCGTCCGCGACGCTTTCAACTTCCCAGTGCCGGTCGTGGAAGTCGGCGGGGCGACGGGACCGCTCTCCGTGCTGGAACTGTTCCATGGCCCGACCGCGGCATTCAAGGATTTCGGGGCGCGGTTTCTCGCCGCTGCGCTCGAGCGCATTCCCCGCAACGATCCGCGTCGGCTGACGATCCTGGTCGCGACCTCCGGTGACACCGGTGGCGCTGTCGCCGCGGCGTTCTATCAGCGTCCCTGGGTCGACGTCGTCGTGCTCTATCCGAAGGGCCTCGTCTCGGCCCGCCAGGAAAAGCAGCTCGCCTGCTGGGGCAGGAACGTGCGCACGCTGGCGGTTGCCGGCACCTTCGATGACTGCCAGCGCATGGTGAAGGAAGCCTTTGTCGACCCGGCACTGGGTCGTGACCTGCTGCTGTCCTCCGCGAACAGCATCAACGTCGGCCGGCTGCTGCCGCAGATGACGTACTACGCGCATTCGAGCCTCGAACTGTTCCGCCGCGACGGCCGCGCGCCCAACTACATCGTGCCCTCGGGCAACCTCGGCAATGTGGCCGCCTGTCTATGGGCCCGCAAGGCGGGGCTCCCCATCGGCGAAGTGATGCTGGCCACCAACGCCAACCTGACCGTGCCGGACTACCTGCGCACGGGCGAGTGGCAGCCGCGGCCGAGCGTCGCTACCCTTGCGTCCGCCATGGACGTGGGCAACCCGAGTAACATGGAACGACTGCGCTGGCTGTTCCCCGACCTGCATGATCTGCGCGTCGCGTTCTCCGCGCACGCCGTGAGCGATGACGAAATCCGCGTCTCGATCCGGCGCGACTACGCAGCGTACGGGCAGACGTGGTGTCCGCACACCGCGACAGCGGCGCACTTGTACCGGCAGCTGCCGCCAGAGCGGCGCAAGGAGCGCTGGGTGCTGGTCGGCACCGCGCATCCCGCCAAGTTCAACGACGTCGTCGAGCCGCTGATCGGCGCGCAAGTGCCGGTGCCGCCGGCGCTCGCGGACCTGTTGTCGCTGCCGTCCCTGCAGCAGGACGTGATGCCTCGCCTCGATGACCTGCGCAAAGTGCTCAAGGGGAACCCGGCTTGAAGACGATTCTTGGATTGCCGCTCTGGTTGTGGGTCATCTTCGCGCTGGCGTTGATCGGCGTCGCGGCTTATTTCATCCGCGAGAAGGTACGCCAGGTGCGCGCGCGTCGGGCAATCGACAACGTGATCTCGTCCGTCGCGTACGACGAGTTGCGCCACGTGCTGCTGCCGACGGGCACGGGCGACCAGATCCACGTCAACTGCCTGCTGCTCACGCAGAAGGGGTTGCTGGTCATCGACCTGTTTGACGCGCACGGCATGATCTTTGCGGGCGAGAAGATGGAACAATGGTCCATCTTCGGTCCCAAGCGGCATTACATGATCACCAATCCGTTGCCGATGTTGTACGACCGGGTGGCCGTGGTCCGGCAGTTCGCAGGGGACGACGTGCCGGTCGAAGGTCGCATCGTCTTCTCGATGCGGGGCGAATTCCCCAAGGGCCGGCCCGAGACAGTGATCCGGCTCGACGAGTTGCAGGACCAGTTCCCCGCGGTCGAACGCGCGGCAGGCGGGGCAGCGGCCGCCTTCGCGGACGTGTGGGGGCGCATCAAGCAGGCGTCGCAGCCGAATCCGCTCGTGAGCTGAGCTCCCAGCCCTGCCGGGCTGCCTGTACCCATTCCTGCGGTGAACCCGCTAGACTCCGTCGAGATTGCACAATGGGGGAGTCGGAGCATGACGGCGAAGGGCGGAGACCGGGAACAGGCGCGCTGATGGGTGCGACGGCATTGCTGCGCGACAGCGACAACCTGCGTGGCTTCGACGAAGACGCCTGGGACGATCTCCTCAACTACATCGAGGAGCGCCGGGTCATTCCCATCGTCGGGCCGGACCTCCTGCGCGTCGATACCGACCAGGGGCCACTGTTGTTGTACGAATGGCTGGCCGAAAAGCTGGCCGTCAAGCTGTCGGTCGATCCCACCCGGCTGCCGCAGCCGCTCACGCTCAACGACGTCGTCTGCAGCTACCTCGGCCAGCGCGGCCGCCGCGAAGAGGCCTACACGCGCCTGCGTTCGATCATGCGCGAGGTGCAGATCGCGCCGCCGATGGCGCTGCGGCAGCTGGCGCAGATCACCGACTTCGACCTGTTCATCACGACCACGTTCGACCCGTTGCTCGAGCAGGCCGTGAACCTCGAGCGATTCGGGGGCCAGCCGCATGCGGAAGTGATCGCGTACGCCCCGAATCGCGTGTCCGACCTGCCGGCCGAACGCAGCCAGCTGCAGCGCCCGGTCGTCTATCACATGCTCGGCAAGCTCTCGGCCTCACCCACGTATGTCGTCTCCGACGAGGACATGCTGGAGTTCATCTGCGCGCTGCAGTCCGAGCACCTGACGCCCGAGAAGCTGTTCCACGAACTCGAGCACAGCCACCTGCTGCTGATCGGCAGCGACTTCTCCAACTGGCTGGCGCGCCTGTTCCTGCGCATGGCCAAGCGCAAGCGGCTGTCCGATCCGCGCGACTTCGGCGAGATCCTGGCGGACGACCACACCTCGAAGGACGAGCGGCTGCTCGCCTTCCTGCAGCAGGTGAGCGTGCGCACCCGCGTGTTCAGCGGCGCCGAGTCGTTCGTGGCCGAGCTGCACCAGCGCTGGCTGCAACGGCAGCAGCCGGCGGCTGCGGCGTCGAGCCTGGGGCTGGCGCCGCAACGGTTCCTGCCGCCCGCGCGCGAGATGCCGGAGAACGCGATCTTCATCAGCTACGCGCGCGAAGACCTGGCTGCCGTGCAGCGGCTGAAGGCGGCGCTGGACGCGGCGGGCCTCGTCACCTGGTTCGACTTCGATCGCCTCGAAGGCGGCGACGACTACGACCACAAGATCCGCGCCAACATCGGGCGCTGCAGCTTCTTCCTGCCCGTGATTTCGGGCTCGACGCAGCGCCGGCTCGAAGCGTATTTCCGCCGCGAATGGAGCTACGCGGTGGACCGCTCGCGCAACATCGCGGAAGGTGCCGTGTTCATCCTGCCTGTCTGCATCGACGACACGACGGAGGCCGACGCGCTGGTCCCCGAGAAGTTCAAGGCGGTGCACATCTCGCGGCTGCCCGGCGGCGAGCCGTCGCCGGAGTTCATCCGCAGGTTGCAGGAACTCTCGAGCGGTCCTCGTGCATGACGACCGTGCAGCCGGATATCGCCACCGAGACCACGATCGATCCCGAGAACCCGTGGCTGGGTCTTTCGAGCTTCTCGGAAGAAACGCGGGCCTACTTTCACGGCCGCGACGAAGAGGCGGCGGAACTGGCGCGGCGGGTGCAGCGCAAGCTGCTCACGGTGCTGTTCGGCCAGTCGGGCCTCGGCAAGACGTCGCTGCTGCGCGCGGGCCTGGTGCCGCGCCTGCGCGGATCGGGATTCTGTCCGGTCTACGTCCGCATCGACTATGCGCCGGAATCGCCTCCTCCGGCCGAGCAGATCAAGCAGGCCATCTTCAAGGTGACGGCCGAGGCCGGGCACTGGACGCGTGCGGGATCGGCGGTCGAAGGCGAGTCCCTCTGGGAGTTCCTGCACCACCGCGGCGACCTGCTGCGCGACGCGAATGGCCAGACGCTGCTGCCGCTGCTGATCTTCGACCAGTTCGAGGAGATCTTCACGCTGGCGCAGGCCGACGACGCGGGCCGGCAGCGTGCGAAGCGCTTCCTCGATGAGCTGGCGGACCTGGTCGAGAACCGTCCGCCCGCGGACCTCGAGCGCCGCCTCGAGGAAGACGAAGCCAACGCCGACGATTTCGATTTCGCACGTGCCGATTACCGCATCCTGATCTCCCTGCGCGAGGACTACCTCGCGCACCTCGAGGGCGTGAAGGGCGCGATGCCCTCGATCACGCAGAATCGCATGCGGCTCGCCCGCATGACCGGCGAGCAGGCCTTGAGCGCGGTCATCAAGCCGGGCGGCAAGCTGGTCTCGCAGGAGGTCGCGGAATCGATCGTGCGCTTCGTGGCGGGGGGTTCGGAGCTGCCGAATGCCGAAGTCGAACCGTCGCTGCTGAGCCTGATCTGCCGGGAACTCAACACGGTCCGGCTGGCGCAGGGCAGGGCAGAGATATCCGCGGACCTGCTGGCCGGCTCGCGCGACACGATCCTGACGGAGTTCTACGAGCGCGCGCTGGCGGACCAGCCGGCTGGCGTGCGGCGCGTCATCGAGGACGAGCTGCTGACCGAATCCGGCTATCGCGAGAGCCTCGCCGAGGAGCGTGTGGCCAAGGCGCTGGCGGCGGCTGGTGCCGAGCCCGATGCGCTGGCCAAGCTCGTCGACCGCCGGCTGCTGCGCATCGAGGAACGCCTCGACATGCGCCGCGTCGAGCTGACGCACGATGTCCTGTGCGGCGTGGTGCGTTCAAGCCGCAATCTACGGCAAGAGCGCGAGGCGCGGGACGAGGCTGAACGGCAACTGGCCGAGCAGCACGAGCGGGCGGCGGAGACCCGGCGCACGCTGCACAAGACGCGCCGCTTCGCCATGATCGCCGCAGGCTTGATGCTGGTCGCGCTGGTCAGCGCGGTATTCGGCTGGATCAACTGGAACCGTGCCAAGGCTGCCGATCAACAGGCGCAGAAGGCGCGTGCCGACGCCGAAAAGCTGGTCGGCTTCCTGATCGAGGACTTCTACGCCGAACTCGAGCCCACCGGCCGGCTCGAGACCATGGGCAAGCTCGCGCACATGGCGGTGAGCTATTACGACGGCCTGCCGCAGGAGCTGCTGACGCCGCAGACGCAGGTCTATCGCGGCATGGCGCTGATCCGCGAGGCCGGTGCGCTGCTCGCGCGCGGCGATTTCACGACCGGCAATCCGAAGCTCGACGAGGCGTGGGCCATCTTCGACAGGCTTCGCGCCGGCGGTGACAAGAGCGAGCAGGTCGCGGTCGGCCTTGCGCTGTCCAAGTTCACGCGATTTTCGAGCTGGGGCGTGAGTGGTGCGCCCGGATCGAAGCCGGAGGATCTGCAGGAAGCTGTCGACTTGCTGCGTCCGTGGGCGAAAGCTCCGAGGGCGTCGGCCCAGACCCGGATGCTGTACGCGGACACGCTCAATTACCTGAGCCACACCCAGTCGCTGGACCAGCGCATCGCAACCTGCGAGGAAGCGCGCGCGATACTGCTTGACGTCGGAGCCCGCGACCTCTCGGACCTGCGCGCGGCGTCAATCTATGCCGACACCAGCGACTCGCAGGCCCGGCATTCATTGCTGCTCGGCCAGGTGGCCGAGGCCGAGCAGCTCGAACTCGAGGTCTACGGGATCGCGGAGAAGGTGCTGGCACAGCGGCCCGGCGACCTGCGTTCGATGGCGAATCGAGCGCTCGCTGCAGATTTTCTCGGTCGTCTTGCGATCCGACGGCATGACTACGTGGCTGCAACCGACTACGCGGCCAGGTCTGCCGTGGCGGGCGAGAACTACGTGCGTTTCAATCCGTCCGATCTCAATTCGTGGGTCTACTGGGTTCGTGGCAAGGATCAGGTCGCAGCGGTGCTACTGGAGCAGGGACGCATCGGTGCCGCGCTCGACGGCTCTCGCGCAACGGTGGCTCTTGACCGGGACGCGCGCAGGCCGGCCAGTCTGGCGCCGTTGCTCTGGAACAACTGGGTCGGTCTGACTGGACTTGAGGCCCGGGCGGGTGATTTGACAGCCGCCGAGAAGTCTCTCGAGGCGAGCGAGGCGGCGATCAAGGCCACAGCGGCCCTGGAGGCGGCTGGCAGCCAGCGGCGCGTCCTCTTCGACCTGGTGATTACCAGCGTGCAGTCCCGCCTGGACCTGGTCAAGGGGAGCAATCAAGCCGCCTTCGACCTGGCGATGCAGACCGCCGGTCAATTGCGCAAGATCGATCTCGCGACATTGGAATCCGGTGGCAGCATTCGGGACGCCACGACCTTCCGTAACAACGTATTGCGCAACACGCTGATCACGGCCTCACTGGCCGCAATCCGCACCGGTCGCTACGGCGAAGCGGAAGCGGCGGCGCGTGAGCGCTTCGAGCTGCCCCCGAATCCGTACTCCGAACTCGACCCCCAGGATGAAAAATCGCGGGCGCAGGTCACGCTGGCGCATGCAATCGCGCTGCAGGGCAGGGTGGATGAAGCTCGCCAGATCACGGAGACCGAGATTGCGCGCTATCGGGACGAACTGAAAGGCGGCGCCAGCGGGCTGTCATTCACCAGGGACTTTGCGTACGCGCTCTATGTCGACGCCCTGGCGCGCCCGGTGGGCGATCCCCGCCGTGCGGCGGAACTCGTGGAGGCGATCAAGCAACTGGACTCGCTCTCCGTCGAGGCGAATCAGTTGCTCGACATCCGCGAGGTGCGTGGCTGGATAGCCTCGGCTCGCAGCGCCGCGGCATGATCCGCCAGCACCTGCGAGATGCAGCCAGTGACTTTCCTGGCCGTGTCGAGGTGCAGGAACTCGTTAGGCCCGTGCGCGTTCGAGTTCGGGCCGAGCACGCCCGTGATCAGGAACTGCGTGCCGGGGAACTTCTCGCCGAGCATGCCCATGAACGGGATGCTGCCGCCCGTGCCCATGTACATCGAGTCCTTGCCGAAGAAGGCGCGTGACGCGCGTTGCATCGATTCTTCGAGCCATGGCGCGAATGACGGGGCGTTCCAGCCTGCCATGGCGGACTCGACGTTGAAGCTGACCCTGGCGCCGTAGGGCGGATCCTGCTCGAGCGCGCGCTTGAGTGCGGCGGACGCGACCTTCGGGTCCATCGTCGGTGTGAGCCGGAACGACAGCTTGAGGCTCGTGTAGGGCCGCAGGACGTTGCCGGCGCTGCGGAACGGCGGGATGCCTTCGGCGCCGGTCACGCTCAGCGTGGGCCGCCACGTGCTGTTGAGCAGCAGTTCCAGCGGGTCGTTCGACATCGGCTGCATGCCGGGTACGAACGGAATGCGACCCGCGACGATCGGACCCAGTATGGTCGCGGCGGCCTCGGCCTGCACGCGACGATCGGCCGGGATCGGCGTGTTCAGTTCATCGACGAGGATGGCGCCGGAGTGCATGTCCTCGACGCGCGCGAGCAGTGCGCGCAGCACGCGCATGCTCGACGGCACGATGCCGCTGGCCATGCCGGAATGCACGCCTTCGGTCAGGACGTCCGCGCGCAGCGTGCCGATCAGGTTGCCGCGCAGCGACGTGGTGCACCACAGCTGCTCGTAGTTGCCGCACTCGGCGTCGAGGCAGACGACCAGGCTCGGCGTGCCCAGGCGCGTGCCGAGCGCATCGATGTGGGCGGGCAGATCGGGGCTGCCGCTTTCTTCGCTCGCTTCGATCAGGACGACGCAGCGGGCGTGTGGAATCTCCTGCTCGCGCAGCGCGCGGATCGCGGCGATGGAGGAGAAAAGCGCGTAGCCGTCGTCGGCACCGCCGCGGCCGTACAGCTTCCCGTCGCGGATCACCGGCGTCCACGGGTCGAGACCGGCAGACCAGCCGGTGAACTCCGGTTGCTTGTCCAGGTGCCCGTACATCAGGACGCAGTCGTCCACGTCACCGGGGACGTCGACCATCAGCACCGGCGTGCGGCCCTGCAGCCTCAGCACGTCGATCCTGGAGCCGTCGGGCGCGTGCGCCGTAGCCCAGCGCGCCATCAACTGCACGGCAGCTTCCATGTGGCCGTGCGCTTCCCAGTCCGGGTCGAACAGCGGGGACTTGTTCGGAATGCGCACGTAGTCGATCAGCTGCGGCAGGATCGAGTCCGACCAGGCTGCGTCGATATAGCTTCTGGCTTTGGAAATGTTCATTAAATTCAACTTATTGCGAACCAAACCTAGGATGCACGTAAGGACGCCGCAGTGGCCTTCCCGAACCCGAAGAACTCTAGCGCATTGCGGGTCGTCGCTGCGGCTACGGTCGGAAAGTCTTCACCCCGGCAGGCGGCGATCACCTTGACCACGTGCGGCAGGAACTTGGGCTCATTGCGACGATGCGGGGGCTTCGGCTGCAGATCGCGTGGCAGCAGGTACGGGGCATCCGTTTCCACCAGCAGCCGGTCCAGCGGGACTTCTCGCACCAGGTCGCGCAGGTGGCCACCCCGGCGTTCATCGCAAATCCAACCGGTGATGCCGATCGAAAGACCCAGCTCGAGGTAATCACGCAGTTCCCGGCTGTCACCTGTGAAGCAGTGAGCCACGCCGCCCGCCAGCCGAGGCAGGTAGTCCTTGAGGATTGCAACGAAGGCGTCATGACCGTCGCGCTGGTGCAGGAAGACCGGTTTGCCGCTGTCCACGGCGAGCTCCAGTTGCCAGCGGAAGGCTCGCTCCTGGTCGGCGTGCGAGGAGAAGTTGCGGCAGTAGTCCAGTCCGCATTCGCCGGCCGCGCCCACCTCCTGCATCGCGAGCATTTCACGGAGGCGCGGCAGGTCGTCCTGGCGGAGTTCACTGGCATGGTGCGGATGGACGCCCGCCGTGGCCCGGAACATCGCCGGATCGCCCCGCACGAGGTCGATGGCGCGCCGGGTGCTGTCGAGCGTGCTGCCCGTGATCACCATGTGGCGCACGCCGGACGCCAACGCGGCGGCGACGACCTCGGCGCGGTCGCGGTCGAAGCTGTCGTGGGCGAGATTGAGGCCGATGTCGACGAGGGTGGGGGCCGGGCTCATGCAGGTTTGGCTGTGTTAGATTGCGCCGCTTCCCCAGACTAGCGAGTACGCATGGCACTGGACAAGGCAGCGCTCGAGAGCTTGCGCCTCGACCGCGATCCTGACGCAGGAAAATACCGGCAGCGCGGCGGATCGCGCCGCAGGCTCTGGTACGTGCTCGCCGCGGTCGCGGTGGTCGCGGCCGTGCTGGCCTGGCGCTCGTTCCACAGTGCCGTCCCCGTGCAGACGGTAACCGTCGAATCGCCGACGTCCGCCAGCGGTGCAGTCCTCAATGCGTCGGGGTACGTCGTCGCGCGGCGGCTGGCGACGGTCAGTTCGAAGGTCACCGGCCAGGTCGCCGAGGTGCTGTTCGAAGAGGGCGCCGAAGTCGAGTCGGGCCAGGTGCTCGCGCGGCTCGACCGCTCCACGGTCGCCGCCGAACTCAAGGTGTCCACCAGCAATGCCGAAGCGGCCCGTCGCAACCTGCGCGAGATCGAAGTGCGGCTCGCCGATGCGCGCAGGACGCTCGAGCGCAATCGCTCGCTGGTCGAACGCAAGCTGGTTGCACAGAGCGTCCTCGACAGCTCCGAAGCCGAGGTGGCCGCGCTCAGCGCCCGGCTTGCGGCTGCGCGCTCCGCGGTCGACGTCGCCATCGCGCAGGTCGGGCTCGGCCGGCAGCAGCTCGCCGACCTGGAAATCCGCGCGCCATTCAAGGGCGTCGTGATTTCGAAGGACGCGCAGCCTGGCGAAATGGTCTCGCCGATGTCGGCCGGCGGCGGCTTCACTCGCACGGGAGTGGCGACCATCGTCGACATGGACTCTCGCGAAGTCGAGGTGGACGTCAACGAGTCGTACATCAACCGCGTCAGCGCGGGGCAGAAGGTCGAGTGCGTGCTCGATGCCTATCCGGACCTGAAAATTCCCGCGCACGTCATCAGCATCGTGCCGACGGCCGACCGCCAGAAGGCGACCGTGCGCGTGCGCATCGGCCTCGACCAGCTCGATCCGCGCATCCTGCCGGACATGGGCATCAAGGTCAGTTTCTTCGAGGACGGCGCTGAGCCGGCGATGCGGGACGCGCTGCTCGTGCCCGAGAACGCGATCGTCAGGCAAGGCGAGGCGAGCCACGCGTGGGTCGTGCGCGACGGCAAGGTCGAGAAGCGCGCGGTAAAGACCGGTGCGACCAAGGACGGGCAGGTGCTGGTCACCGAAGGTCTCACGGGTGGCGAGTCGATCGTGGTCGACGCGCCCAAGCGCCTGCGCGACGGCGCGGCCGTGGAGCTGAAGGCAGCGACATGAACGCAGCGCCGGCCGCGGCTGCGGCAGGGACGTCGATCGTCCGCATCCGCGACCTGGTGAAGGAATACCGCCGCGGTTCCGAGATCGTGCGCGTCCTGGACGGCCTGTCGCTCGACATCCGGCAGGGCGATTTCGTTGCGCTGATGGGGCCATCGGGCTCGGGCAAGTCGACGCTGCTCAACCTGATCGGCGGCCTCGACCGGCCGACTTCGGGCACGCTCGAAGTCGACGGCCTGCGCGTCGACGAGCTGTCGGAAGCATCGCTCGGCCGCTGGCGCGCCGACCACGTCGGTTTCATCTTCCAGATGTACAACCTGTTGCCGGTGCTCACCGCCGAGCGCAACGTCGAGTTGCCGCTGCTGCTCACCAACCTCGATCGCGAGCAGCGCATGCGTCGCGTGGCCGCCGCACTCAAGCTGGTCGGCCTCGAGCATCGCGCGAGGCACCGTCCGCGCGAGCTGTCGGGTGGCCAGGAACAGCGCGTCGGCATCGCGCGGGCAATCGTCACCGATCCGACGCTGCTGCTGTGCGACGAGCCGACCGGCGACCTCGACCGCAAGTCGGGCGACGAGATCCTGACCCTGCTCGAGGCGCTCAACGACGAGTACGGCAAGACCATCATCATGGTCACGCACGATCCTCATGCCGCCGAACGCGCCCACCGCGTGATCCACCTCGACAAGGGCATGCTGAGCGAAGGGTCGGGATGATCGGCAAGTACCTGCCGTTGCTGGCGTCGAGCCTGCGCCGCAAGCGACTGCGCACGTTCTTCACGGTCGCCTCGATCCTGATCGCGTTCCTGCTGTACGGGCTCGCGGCGTCCATGCAGTTTGCGCTGCAGT
>Ga0224510_10000443_pt1 | contig 31941 bp, 30 predicted proteins | sample SF_May12_sed_USG_FD_170161 | JGI IMG/M metagenome (GOLD analysis project Ga0224510, IMG submission 170161) | Sediment microbial communities from San Francisco Bay, California, United States - SF_May12_sed_USGS_4_1 | ecosystem: Environmental > Aquatic > Marine > Sediment | place: USA: California... | reverse complement strand
TGGGAGGGTATTAAATATTAAATTTTGAAAAACTATGTCAGTGCTTATTAATTTCAAAATTTGTGATAACGCCAGAGAGTGTATGGGCATCGAAGCGTGTCCCACAAAGGCCTTGTATTGGAACAAGGAGAAAAAGACCATTGCTTTTGATGAAAACAAATGTAACAAATGTGGATTGTGTGAAAAATCTTGTGAAATCAGTGCTATTCGAGTTGCAAAAGATGATGACGAATATGAAAAAATAAAAAAAGAAATTGAAAATGATTCAAGAGAAGTGAGTGATCTTTTTGTAGACCGATATGGCGCAACTCCTATTCACACAGCATTTCAATTGAATTCAAGTGATTTTGATGTGACTGTTTTGGAATCCACTAAGTTGGTTGCTCTGGAAGTATATCAGGATGATTCAATTGAATGCTTGTTGCGATCAATTCCAATTGGACACCTGTTTCAGGGTCGTGATGTGAAATTTCGAAAAATGAAAGTGGAGGATGAATTTTTGAAAAAATATTCTATTGAAAATTTGCCGACCCTGTTGTTTTTCAGAGATGGTGCGATGTTGGGAAAAATTGAAGGTTTTTATAGTTTCTATCAGAAGGATGTTTTAGATAAAAAAATTGAAAGCCTGGGTGTGTTTGCAATAAAATAGAGGGTATGTGCAAATACTGTGGATAACTCGTGGTTTTTTAGCTTGGCACAAAAAACAAACAGTGATATAATATCACTGTTAGATTAGTTTTTGGTGGTTTTTTGTTGCACTTCTCTACAAAAGAAAGTAAATGTGGTAAAATTATTGTATGACAAACGAAAAAAAAATAAAAATGGAACCAAAATTTGATTTACATGGCGATGCAAAAGCGAGTATTGCTGCTATATTTTTATTTGCATTAGCAATTCTTTTTATTATAGGTTTTTTTGGTGGAGCAAATGTATTAGGAAGTGGATTGAATAAATTCGGAGGATTGCTGTTTGGATGGGGAAAGTGGCTTTTGCCAGTTGTTTTACTGGGACTTAGTGTTGTAATTTTGCTTCGAAAGAAGATGATTTTTTATGTTTCCAAATTAGTGGGAATAGTGATGATGTTTTTGTGTATATTGACAATGCTTCACATATATTTGAATGATGGGAAACTTTTGGAGGCTGCAAAATCTGGAATTGGTGGAGGATATTCAGGATATTTCATGTCAAAAGCATTGATTTCTTTGGCAGGAAGATCTGCAGGAACAGTTATTTTGCTTTCCGTTTTGATTATCGGAGCTATTGTGACTTTCAATTTTTCTATTATAAGTTTTATTAAAAATAGTAATTGGTTTAGGCGCAATTCTGATGAAGAAGATGAAAATGAAGAGGAGGAAGATGAAGAAAATGAATACAAAAATAATAGTAAGAACGATGAAGAATTTGATGTTACTAGAGATGATTTGAAGAATAATATTAAGAAAATTGAGTTTGTTGAAGATCCTTTTTCCATTGAAAATGAGGATGGGAATGAAGAATCTGGTTCATCCTTAGACTCAAAAAAAGAATCTGATAGTAAGCCAAAAAAAGCAAAAAGTAGTATTTTTGGAAGTGCAAATTGGAAATTTCCTTCTGTGAATTTGCTAGATTCATATCCAGGAAAAGCAAAAGGTGGAGATATTGAAAAAAATAAGGATATCATTCGAAGAACTTTTCAACATTTTGGAATTGAGGTAGAATCAGGTGAAGCCAAAGTTGGACCAACTGTCACTCAATATAGTTTTCGACCTGCTGTTGGAGTGAAGCTGAGTCGAATTGTTTCTTTGGGAAATGATTTATCTTTGGCGTTGGCAGCGCATCCAATTAGAATTGAGGCTCCTATTCCAGGAAAATCTTTGGTAGGCGTTGAAATTCCCAATAAAGAAGGTGTTGTTGTTGGACTTAGGGATATTTTGAAAGATAAAAACTTTATAGAAGACGGTTCTCACGGATTATTTTTGGCTCTTGGTCGAGATGTTGAAGGCACTCCTGTTGTTAAGAATTTAGCAAAAATGCCACATCTTTTGGTAGCTGGAGCAACAGGAACAGGAAAGAGTGTTTGTGTAAACACTATTCTTGTTTCACTTTTGTATCAAAATTCACCTGACGACCTGAAGCTCATTTTGGTTGATCCCAAAAGAGTTGAACTTTCATTATACAAAGGAATCCCTCATCTTCTTTCGGATGTGATTGTTGAAAATTCAAAAGTGGTTAATGCACTCAAATGGGCAGTAGGTGAAATGGAAAGAAGATACATTCTTTTTCAAGAAACTGGATCAAAAGATTTGAATTCATATCGAAGTAAAGTAGAGGAAGGCATGAAAAGGAAAGTCATTGATCCTGAAACAGGAGAAAAGAGGGAAGAAGAACTTGAAAAAATGCCATATATTGTTATTGTTATTGATGAGTTGGCAGATCTCATGTCTTCTCATGGAAAAGAAGTCGAAGGTGCAATTATTCGGTTGGCTCAAATGGCGCGTGCTGTCGGAATTCATCTAATCGTTTCAACTCAAAGACCTAGTGTGGAAGTTTTGACAGGACTAATCAAAGCAAATATCACAACAAGAATTGCGCTTCAAGTTGCAACTCAAATTGATTCAAGAACTATTCTTGATATGAGTGGAGCAGAAAAGTTACTCGGAAAAGGTGATATGTTATTCTTGTCATCTGATTCTCCAAAACCGGTTAGAGTTCAATGTGCATTTGTTTCTGAAAATGAAATCAAGAAAGTTGTGAAGGCTATTATAAACAAGAATTCGTCATATATTTCAGAGGCTGATCAAAACATATTAGACTCTGGTGGCAGAAGTAATAGTGATGGAATAATTGATTTTAGTAATTCAAATGATGGAAGAGATAGTAATGATGATGAACTATATGAAGAAGCAAAAAGAATGGTAGTTGATCTTCAGAAAGCTTCAACGTCACTTCTACAAAGAAGGCTTCGAGTTGGATACTCTAGAGCAGCAAGACTTGTTGATATGCTAGAGGAAAATGGAGTTGTGGGTCCTCCTGAAGGTTCAAAAGGAAGAATTGTTTTGATTGGGGAGGAGGGAGATGAAATCGCATATGAAGATTCAAATAATGATCAAAAAGAGCGAGATAAGTGGCAAATATAAGTTAATATTCACAAAGGGAAAAAGTTTTAAATTCTATATTGATAAGCTATGAATGGTTTTATAAGAAAAAGAGTTCAATCGTCAACTCTTGGAGAGAAATTGAAAAAGAGCCGATTAGACAGAAGAATAAGTTTGAATGAGGCGTCAAGAAATACAAAGATTCAGGTTAGATATCTAGAGCATCTTGAAGGCGATGAGTATTCAAAGTTGCCTGCTGATGTTTACACGAAAGGCTTTTTGAGAAATTATGCACAATATCTAGGATTAGATCCAGATAGAGTAGTCACTCTTTTTGACAAAGAAAAGGGAATTCAAAAAAACATACGCAAAGATGCTGATGAAGACACAGAAAAGAAAAAAGTAAAAGTATCTAGATTTATTGTTACTCCTAGAATAATGGGAACCTTTATTGTTTCATTGATTATTTTTACAGCTTTTTTCTATCTGTATAATGAATTTGACAATTTTGTTTCAACCCCTCGATTGGTGATCAAACATCCATTATCGTCACATGAAACAATAAACGATAGCCATGTGCATTTTGAAGGTGTTACTGATGAAGATAATGAGGTTACTATTAATGGAGGAAAAGTAACGATAAATGATAAAGGGTTTTTTTCTAGTGATATTAGTTTGCAAAAAGGTGTGAATAATATTGTTATTGTGGCAATAAATAGATTTGGAAAGGAGTCAAAAAAAGAATTCTTTATTAATTCTAATGTTGCTGATGATGAAGAGGATATTCTTTCTTATGATGAAAAAAAGAAAGAATCTTTTGATGTTGAAATAGTGGCGAATAGATATTTAATTAATGTGGTTATTAAGGAAGGTGAAAGAGAGGTGTATAGGGGAGTTGTTCATCCTGGATTCCCTCAAAAAATTAGCGTAGCAGGTGATTTTTCAATTTCATCTGATAACGGAATGAACACTATTGTTTCAGTAAACGGGGAGAAAAAAGGAGCACTGGGAGATTTGCCCGAGCCTGTTGATAGTAAAGTATTTGAAGTAAAAGTTGATGAGAATTCGAGGTAATAAAAAAATAATAAACATAAAAGTATGGCTGGAAAAAAAGAAACTTTTCCCAAGACAAATCAGTCTGGAACTGAAAAGGATAACAAAAAAATTGAAAATGTTGTTGATGAAATCAAGAGTAAGTTTGGAGAAGGGATAATAATGAAATTAGGAGAGGTGAAGAAAGTTGATGTTGCTTCAATCCCAACAGGATCTATTTCTCTGGATTTGGCTTTGGGAATTGGTGGTGTACCAAGAGGGCGAGTTATTGAAATATATGGACCAGAATCATCTGGAAAAACTACTTTGACTTTGCATATCGCAGCTAATGCTCAAAAAGCCGGTGGAACAGTTGCGTTTATTGATGCAGAGCACGCCTTAGATCCTGAATATGCAAAAAAAATAGGAGTGAACATTGATGATCTTTTGATTTCTCAGCCAGATGCAGGAGAACAGGCATTAGACATTGTTGAGACATTGGTTCGAAGCAACGCAATTGACGTGATTGTGGTGGATAGTGTGGCTGCTTTGGTTCCAAGATCTGAAATTGAAGGGGATATGGGTGATCATCATGTTGGAAAGCAAGCTAGACTTATGTCACAGGCTCTCAGAAAGCTCACTCCAATTGTTTCTAAGTCCAACACTGTAGTAATTTTCATTAATCAGATTAGAATGAAAATCGGAGTAATGTTTGGAAATCCTGAGACTACAACAGGTGGACAAGCATTGAAGTTTTATTCTTCTCTCAGAATAGAGGTGAGAAGAAGCGCTCAAATTAAAAAAGGTGATGAAATTGTGGGAAACAGAACTAAAGTGAAGGTAGTGAAAAACAAGGTGGCTCCACCATTTAAGACCGCTGAATTTGATATTATGTATAATGAGGGAATTTCAAGATCAGGAGATTTGATAGACACCGGTGTGAAATTCGATGTTGTCAAAAAAACAGGAAATTCATATTCATTTGAGGAAGAGAAACTTGGAGTAGGAAGAGAAAAAGCCAAAGCATTTTTGAATGAAAATCCAAAAACTGCTGATAAAATATATAATAAAATCATAAAAGAGATTAAATAGTCAATGGAATATTTGCAATCAGTTATCTTGGGAATAATTCAAGGAGTTGGTGAGTTCCTGCCAATTTCATCTTCAGGGCACTTGATTTTAGTGCCCTGGATTCTTGATTGGGATGACAAGGGATTGTCATTTGATGTGGCGCTTCATTTCGGAACACTTCTTTCAATCGTAGCGTATTTCTTCAAAGATTGGCTGGAGATATTCAAAATGGCCTTTTTTAGGCAAGATAATGGGGATTCAGATATAAAAAATGGAAAATATCCAAAAAAGGCTTTGTGGATCATTGTCATTGCGACCATTCCGGGAGTTTTAGCGGGACTTTTTTTGGAGGAAATGGTTGAAATTATTTTCAGAAATCCTTTTTTGGTGGCGTTTAATTTGATTTTTTGGGGAGCAATTTTATATTTTTCAGATGTCAAAGCTAAAGGTGATCATAGATTGTCTGACGTTACTCTTAAAAAAGCTTTTGCAGTTGGATGCGCTCAGGCATTGGCGATTATTCCAGGAACATCTCGCTCTGGCGTGACAATTTCAATGGGTCTTTTGTGTGGATTAGACAGGATCAGCGCTGCTAAATTTTCATTTTTGATGTTGACCCCAATCGTATTTGGTGCTACTGTGTTGAAGTTTGAAGAGATAGTTTCAAACTTCAATTTAACCTTACTTACTGGAATTGTGGTTTCGGCTGTAAGCGGATATATTGCAATCAAATATCTAATCAAATTTTTAGAAAAAGCGAGTTACAAAATATTTTTTTGGTATAGATTATTTCTTGCAATCTTGATTGTGGTTTTATATTTGTTTTAATCGAAATCGTATTTATTTTTTAATACTAAAATGCATTTAATAGATGGCAAAAAAATATCTCAAAATATTCTAAGAGGAATAAGAGATGGAATAGCTAGTCACAAAACAAGGCCAGGTTTAGCCGTTGTTTTGATTGGTGATGACAGCGCATCTCACTTATATGTGAACTTGAAAGAAAAAGCCTCCACAGAAGTGGGGATTAATTTTTTCAAATTTATTTTTGATGAAAATATTTCTCAAAAAGAGGTGATTAGCAAGATTGGAGATTTGAATCAAGATCGAAATGTTAACGGAATCATTGTCCAACTTCCATTGCCAGAGAAATTTGATTCACAAGAGATAATTAATGCAATATCACCTAGAAAAGATGTGGATGGATTTCATCCCTTGAACTTAGAAGAATTTTTTAAGGATAAATCTTTGCTGGATCCTGTTTTTCCAAGAGCTATCATGAAAATGATTGAGCACACATTGAGAGAATCTGAAAAAGAGGCAAAAAATGCAGTGATTGTGGTTAATTCAGACAAATTTGGTAGCGTGATGTCAAAGACTTTGCAAAAAAAAGGAATCGAATCAAAAATTGTTTTTTGTGAAGATATGCTAAATGAAGAAAAAAAAGATTCTATCAAGAATGATTTACTGAATGCTCAAATTGTTATTTCTGCTTGTGGAAAACCGGGATTAATCAATGCTTCAATGATCAAAGATGGTGCAATAATCATTGACGGAGGAATTAAAAAAGAAGGAAAAAAAGTTTTGGGAGATGTGGACATCAATTCATTCAAAGACACAGATTGCTTTGTCACTCCAGTTCCTGGTGGAGTGGGACCAATGACAGTGGCTTGTCTTTTGGAAAATGTGTATTTGGTGAGTGCGTAATCTAAAAATTTTCAGAAAGCACTTGAAAAATTTTAGAAAATATGTAATAATATGCTGTCGTTATAGAGAGAAGTATTTTAAAAGTTCGAGAGATGAGGTTGGATTTTATGACTAAAGCAATGAAAGCATTTAAGAAGAAGCTAAGGGGAGTTGATGATGATCATACTGTTCATGCTAAAGTTTGCAGGCAGTGTGGCAATCAAAAAGATGAAATTAGTTCGGAAATTTGCACTCGTTGTGCTCATCCATATCCAAAAAAAATAAAAGATCCGAATGATGCGTTTAATTTGAATCTCGGAACATATGTTCCAGATATTAGAATTTGCATAAATTGTAATAATAAAATTTCAGATACGCAAGCTAACTATTGTCCAAATTGTGCATGCATGCTCAATGTGGTTGTTGGCGGCATCCCCGGATATATTATAAGATAAATGCTGCTATAGACGATTTAAAAAAAGCGATTGCAGGGGTAATCCTCGCAATCGCTTTTATTTGTGCCCAGAGAGAGACTCGAACTCTCACGATATTGCTATCACTGGATTTTGAGTCCAGCGCGTCTACCAATTCCGCCATCCGGGCTGATTATATTATTTTAAACTTTCTCTTGTTATTAGTTTTAAACTAATTTTTCCTTTGGTTGTTTTGAAATATCTTTCTCTTCGCATCGCATCCTCTTTTTCTTTAAATGCTTCGTAAAATATTAGTGACAATGGTCGCCTGTGCTTCGTTGATTGTACCTTACCTTTTTGATGCTCGTTAAACCTCCTTTTCAGGTCAGATGTCTGTCCTGTATATAGCTTTAAATCCTTTAAGCTTTTTAATATATACACATAATGCATAGGATTTGTGGTTTTATTGTGAGCCCTGTACCAAGAAGGTACAGGACACCATGAACCCTTTGTGGTTTTATTGTGAGCCCTGTACCAAGAAGGTACAGGACACCATGAACCCTTTGTGGTTTTATTGTGAGCCCTGTACCAAGAAGGTACAGGACACCATGAACCCTTTGTGGTTCATGGTGAGTCCAGCGCGTCTACCAATTCCGCCATCCGGGCATATGTTGCTGTGTGTTTAACTAATAGATAGGATATAAAAATAATAGTTGTTTGTCAATAAGATATATACTATAATATATAGTGTGCGGGATTGACTCAAAGCAATACTGTTTTGAGGTCCCTGAATTTGGGTATTGAATGAATTCAAATTTTTGATAAAGAAGAATAAAAATATGGCAAAAATAATATCACTTATAAATCAAAAGGGTGGAGTAGGAAAAACTACATCCACTATCAACCTAGCAACCTATCTAGCAAATGAAGGTAAATCCGTGCTTTTGATTGATCTTGATCCGCAGGGAAATGCCTCATCTGGAATTGGAATTGATACTAGAAACTTAGATAAGAGCTTGTACAAAGCAATGATTTCCGGAGAATATCCTCGAGATGTCATTTTGAATATTAATGAAGGTTTTGATATTATTCCGTCCGCTCAGGATTTGGCAGGTGCTGGAGTTGAAATGATTCACATGGATAACCGTGAATTTAGATTGTATGATGTGCTTCGTCAAATCAGAACAGAATATGATTACATTGTTATTGACAGTCCTCCTAGTTTGGGACTTTTAACCATCAATGGACTTGTTGCTAGTGATGAGGTTATAATTCCGGTGCAAACAGAATATTTTGCACTAGAAGGATTGAGTCAGCTTTTGGAAACAATAAGCTTGGTGAAAGAAAACCTTCAACCTGAATTGGTAGTGAAGGGTGCACTTTTGACAATGTATGACAGAAGAAACAGATTGGCTCGTCAGGTTGTCAAAGAGGTGCAAGAGCATTTTCCTGGATATGTTTTTGAGTCAGTTATTCCAAGGAGCGTGAGATTGGCAGAGGCTCCGAGTTTTGGAAAATCAATCATGAAATTTAGCGCTTTTTCAAAAGGTGCAAGAGCATATAGAAACTTGGCAAGAGAAATTATTGAAATAGATAAAAACAGGGAATAGAACATTTTTAGGATCAAAAAAGTTTAATAAAAATAAAAATAGTTTAATTGTATGCCTCAAGAATATGGATTAGGAAGGGGATTGGCTTCGCTAATACCTCCAAAAAAACAAATTCAAAATCTAAGCCAAAGACAAAGCGATGATTCTTTGAATGACACAAATGCTGCTACAACTGAAGACAAAAGCGATTTTAGCAGTAAATGGGAAGAAAAGTTTGAATTCAAAAAGAGAGCTCCCAGCGTAGAAAGTGGAATGGTTGCTGAAGAATCTTTAAATGCAGGAATTGAAAATGAAATAATTGAAGAAGTGAAGAGTGAGGATGCGATAACTGGAGAAGGGGAGGGTGATGCAGCAAAGGAAGAAGTATTGTCAGGTGAAATAGAAGAGGCAGTAGTGGCGACAACAGAAAAAACTGAAATAGAAACTCCATCAGTCGTAGGAGCTTCTGGTGCTACGGAGGTGGATGTTGAAAAAATAAAAGCGAATCCGTTTCAGCCCAGAGCTAATTTTGATGAAAACAGACTTGAAGAGTTGTCCCAATCAATTAAGAGGCATGGGGTTATTCAGCCTTTGATTGTTACAAAAGCAGGAGATAACTATGAATTAATTGCTGGAGAAAGGAGATTGCAAGCTGCAAAAAAGGCAGGCGTGAGAATGGTTCCTGTTGTCATCAAAGATGTGGATGAAAAAGAAAAAATGGAATGGGCAATTATTGAAAACATTCAAAGACATGACTTAAATCCAATCGAAGAAGCAAGGGCATATAAGCGTCTCATGGAAGCAGATAATTTGAATCAAGATGAGGTGGCGGAAAAAATGGGAAAAAGTAGAAGTTTTGTTGCAAATAAAATTAGACTTCTTGATCTTCCAGCCGAAGTTCAAAATGCATTGATTGAGGAAAATATTACCGAGGGTCACGCTAAAGCAATTCTTTCTTTGTCAGATAATGAAAAAAGAAGAGGTTTATTGGAACTTATTTTGAAAAATAATTTGACAGTAAGGCAAACAGAAAAGCGATCAGGTGAAATTGAAGTGAAAAAACATAAAAGAAATGTAACTTCAGATCCATATTTCAAAGAATTGGAAGATAGGGTGGAAAATGAATTAGGAACAAAAGTGCGCATTAGAAAATCAGGTGGTGAAGGAGGGAAAATTGTGATTGAATATTATTCACAGGAAGAACTCAATGGTATTATGGATAAGATTGCCCCGAGAGAACTTGCTCAAAGAAAATAGTTTTGAGAAAACCTTAAAAAACAAAAAATCCCTATGTAGGGATTTTTTGTTTTTGAGCATTTAAATTAATTCATATTTTTTAAGCTGTCTTTTGATGTGCGTTCTTGCCCCAGAGGTTTTCACACTTTCCAACCAGTCTCGATTTGGTTTTCTTTCTAGTTTTGAAGTGAGAATCTCAACAACTTGTCCGTTTCTGATTTGATAATCAAGAGGAACAATTTTTCTGTCTACCTTGGCACCACTTATTCTATTTCCAATGTCTGTGTGAATTGAATATGCAAAATCAACAGGAGTAGCTTTTTCTGGAAGATCGATAACATCTCCCAATGGGGTAAATGCGAAAATTCTGTGTTGAAAGAAATCAATTTTGAGTCCTTGCATGAACTCTTTGTCATTATTTCCAAGTTCATTTTGCCAATCTTGAAGTTGTTTCACCCAAGCAAGCTCTTTTTCAGGTAAAGCGTTCCCTTTTTTAAAAAAATAATCAGACCAACTTTTTTTCTTCAGATCATTGTATATCCAATGAGAAGCAATTCCAAACTCAGCTTCATTGTGCATTTTTTCTGTTCTGATCTGAACTTCAATAATTCTTCCTTCTGGGCCAAAGATTGTGGTGTGGAGAGATTGATATCCATTTGGTTTGGGAAGAGAAATATAGTCTTTGATGCGACCAATCATAGGACGATATTTTTTGTGAACAAGTCCAAGTGTTTCATAGCAGTCAGCTATTTCAGGAACAATAATTCGAAGAGCGATGAGGTCATAGATTCTATTGATATCCATTTCATATTTCTCTAATTTTAAAAAGAGACTATACAAAGATTTGGATCTTCCGTAGATGTCAATAATTTTAATTCCTTTTGCATACAATTCTTTCTTGATTTCTTTGGTAGCAATATCAAGACATTTTTTTGCTTCTTTGTAGTTTTTCTCTCTCATTTCATTTACCTCCTTGTATTTTTCAGGTTCCAAATATTTGAATGACAAATCTTCTAATTCGTTTTTCAATTCACCAATTCCCAATCTATCAGCCAGTGGTGCAAAAATTTCCATTGTTTCACGAGCAATTCTGATTTGTTTGTCGGGAGGATTATGCTCAAGTGTTCTCATGTTGTGAAGTCTGTCAGCTAGTTTGATGATCATGACGCGAATATCTGCTGCCATTGCCAAAAACATTCTTCTGAGATTTTCCAGAAGATATTCTTCTTTGGTTCCACGTAATTTTATTTTTCCAAGCTTTGTGATTCCTTCAACAAGCTTGCGAACTTCTTTTCCAAATTTTTTTTCAATTTCAACCAATGTTATGGAAGTATCTTCTGGAACATCATGAAGAAGCCCAGCGGAAATTGTCTGGGATCTCATTCCGATGTCTGCCAGAATCTTGGCAGTTTCAAGACAGTGAACAATATAATACTCTCCTGAGCGTCTTTTTTGTCCCTTGTGAGCTTCCATAGCAAACTCATAGGCATCAAGTATCAATTTCTTTCTCTCGGCCGTTAGAGAGTGTTTGAATGACTTTAGAACATCATCGATTGTTGTTGACATAATTTATAAGTAAAATGTAAAGTCTATTGATGTTTTTAGTATAAGCAACAGAATGAAAGGAGGCAAGGGTTTTTGTGAATTAATAATTAAAAATGAAGAATTAATAAGTATAATTTAAAATTTAAAATTTTCAATGAATTTTCAATATTGTAATTTTAAAATAAAAACCCCGAAAGGATATATTTCTTCGGGGTTGTTATTTGTAAATATGATTTTTCAGATTCCTAAAATCTCAAATTCCCATATTCCTAAAATCGTAAATTCTTAAATTCCTAACTTCGTAACTTCCTATTTTTTCTCAAGTTTGTGCGGATTGTGATTTGGGCAAGTTTTGTCAGAACATCTTTCTGGGATTGTTTTGGTTCCTTCCATCATGAGCGCTCCACATTTTTTTCCATCTTTATCTTTTCGAATGAAGCTGCAAAGTTTTCCGGTTGGCTTGGCTTTGATGGCATATTTGCACGTAGGATATTCACTGCAAGAATAGAAAATTCCAAAGCGTCCTCTTCTTTCACTCATGTCTCCTTTTCCACAAACAGGACAAGTGACCCCTGTTTTTTTCTTTTCTGCTTCTTTGGGGTCTTCTTTGATGAATTTACATTTTGGATAGTTGCTGCAAGAAATGAATTTTCCAAATTTTCCTTCGCGTTCCACAAGTTTTCCATCTTCGCATTTCGGGCATTTTTCCCCGGTTTCTTTTGGTCCTTCCAATTCTTTTCCTTCAATAGTCCTTGCTCCTGTACACTTCGGGAATTTTTTGCAACTCATGAATTTTCCGGTTTTTCCGAGTTTGATGATCATGGGTCCTTTGCAAACAGGACACTTGAATTTTGCGTCAGCCTTTCCAAGATCAGTGATTTTTTTGAGATCCTCTTTTGCTTCGATGTCTTTTGTGAATGGCCCATAGAATTTTTTGAGAATCTTTGCATATTCTTTTTTTCCATTGGCAATTTCATCCAGTTCATTTTCCATTTCAGCTGTGAATGAATCACTGATGTAATTTTCAAAGTTTTTTTCAAGAAAAGTACTCACAACCTCTCCTGTGTCAGTGGGTTTCAGTGCGCGTCCTTCTAGTTCAACATATTTTCTATCTTTGAGTGTTCGAATGATGGCTGCATAGGTAGAAGGTCTTCCAATTTCCCTTTTTTCAAGCTCTTTGACAAGACCAGCTTCTGTGTATCTTGGAGGTGGAAGAGTTTCTTTTTCTTGTGTGTCAATTTTGAGTAAGTCTAATTTTTCTCCAATGGAAACTTCCGGAAGAGAAACGTCATCTTTTTTTGAAATAGGATCCACTGTCAACCATCCATCAAAAAGAATTCGGGATCCATTGATTGAAAAATCAGGAATAGTTTTTGATTCTGTGTTAGCAATTATTTTTGTACGAAGAATTTGAGCATCTTTCATTTGAGATGCAACTGCTCTTTGCCAAATAAGTTTGTATAATTTTTTTTGCTCAGCATTTGCACCAACTTCTTCATTTGAAAATTTTGTTGGACGAATGGCTTCATGAGCTTCTTGAGCGTTTTTGCTTTTGGATTTGAAATTTCTTGGTTCCAAATATTTTTCTCCAAATTTGCTTCTCACTGTCTCGATAATTTGTTTTTGAGCGGATGATGAAAGCGTGATACTGTCCGTTCTCATGTATGTGATGTGTCCTGATTCATATAATCTTTGAGCAAGAAACATTGTTTTTGATGGAGCAAATCCAAATCTGGAGCTGGCGGTTTGCTGAAGAGTGGATGTGATGAAGGGCGCGCGTGGTGCTCTCTTGGCTTGAGTTTCTTTCACGTCCAAAACAGACCACTTTTCTTTCTTGGCTGTTTTGAGGATTCTTTTCACGACCTGCTCATCTCTCGGTTCTTCTGAGCAAATCAAAGTGAATTCTTTGTTTTTTTCATTTTTGACATCAGCAGAAATTGTCCAAAATTTTTCAGGAATAAAGGCTTTGATTTCTCTTTCTCGTTCAACAATGATTCTGAGGGCAGGAGATTGAACTCTTCCAGCACTGAGACCATAACGAACCTTTTTCCAGATTAGTCCTGAAAGGTCATATCCAAAAAGCCTATCCAACACTCTTCGTGCCTCTTGTGCTTTTCTGAGATTCTGGTCAATTCTTCGAGGATGTTTGAGAGCTTCTTGAATAGCTTCCTGGGTGATTTCATTGAAAGTAATTCTTTTGAATTTTGAGTTTGGAATATCTGCCAAAGCTTCTTTGATGTGCCAAGCAATTGCTTCTCCTTCACGATCAAGATCGGTTGCCAGAAGAATTTCTGTTGATTTTTTTGCAGTTGCATTCAAATCTTTGATGACATCTTCTTTTCCGGCAATCGTTTCATAGAGAGGCTTGAAGTCATTTTTGATATCGATGGCCTTTTTGTTGCTTTTTGGAAGATCTCTGATGTGACCCACGGATGACTTCACGGTGTATCCATTACCGAGATATTTTTTGATTGTTTTTGATTTCGATGGTGACTCTACTATTAATAATTTCATGAAGAAAAGTTATTATATTTTTTAGATAATTAATAAAAAAATGTTTCAAGTTAATATATAATTTTGTCCTCCGACATTTTTGATTACACCTCTAATTTCCAAAATTGTCAAATTAGAAGATACAACACTGGTTCCTAGTTTAGTGAGTTTTGTTATTCTGTCAATGTGCATAGGTTCATAGTTTAATATTTTTATTATTATTTCTTCTTCTAATGAAGCAGGAATAATTCTTTTTGTTTCTTGTTTGATTAGCTCTTTTTCCAGATTGATTTCTTCAAGTATATCATTGATGCTGGTTACTAATTTTGCTCCGGATTTAATGAGATTATTGGAACCTTCTGATGATGGTGAAAAAATTGATCCTGGAATTGCGAATACTTCTCGATTGAAATCCAGAGCAAGATTAGCTGTTATCAATGTTCCGCTTTTCTTTTGTGCTTCAATGACAATGGTTCCAAGTGTCATTCCTGCCATGATTCTGTTTCGAGCCGGAAAAGTTTGTGGAGTAGATTGAATCGCCAGAGGATAATCACTAATAAGTGCTCCGTTTTCAATAATTCTTCTTGAAAGGTTAAAGTTTGTTTTGGGTCCAATATTGCTATCACTTAGTCCACTTCCTAAAATGGCAATGGTTTTTCCTTCGGAATTAAGAGTGCTTTTGTGGGCAATCGCATCAATTCCAAGCGCCATTCCACTCACAACAATAATTCCAGCTTGTGACAATTCTCTGGAAAGACTGTTGGCAACTTGCTCGCCATATTGAGTAAATTTTCGAGATCCCACGACAGAAATCATCGGACGAGAATTGAAATCCAGTTCAGAGTCATTGCTTTTGACATAGAGTAGATGAGGTGCATTTGAAATTTCCTTGAGAAGTTGGGGATATGCAGGGTCGGTGATGAGGATTATTTTTACATTTTCTTTTTCAAGTTTCTCCCATTCTTGATCTGGGTTGATATTTTTTCTTTCTGTGATTATTTTTTGAGCAAGCTTTTCATCAATTCCACTTTGTGTGATTTCTTTGAAATCACTTTTCCATATCGCTTCTCCGCTTGAAAAGAAGTTTAGAAGAGTTTTGAATTTTCCTGGACCAACCCCACTAATATTGTTAAGGGCATTTAGATATTTCATGAATCATTCTTTTGTGATTCAAGATCATCCAAATTATTTTTTAGTGAATGTATTATAGCATAATGAAACATTGGATTTGAATATTGTTCTTGAATAGTGTTAAAATATCTAATGTAAAAATAATATTATATTTATGAATAGAAACAAATTGATTTTCCTGGACACCGAAACAACCGGATTAGGTCCGGACGCTAGATTGTGTCAGGTGGCGTATAAGTTTAATGGTGAAGAAAAAGAATTCCTTTTTAAGCCACCGGTTCCAATTGAAATTGAGGCGATGTCCGTTTCTCACATCACCAATAGAATGGTGGAAGACAAAGAAGAATTTCATCAATCAGAAACAAAAAAAGAATTAGAGAACATTTTTTCTGAGGGAAATATTATGGTTGCTCATAATGCAAAATTTGATGCAACTATTCTTGAAAGAGAAAAATTGTTGATTGACAATATGATTGATACTCAAAAAATTGCTCAGCATTTGGATGAAGAAGGAGAAATTCCGAAATATAATTTGCAATATTTGAGATATTATTTTGATTTAGATGTGAGAGATGCAGTTGCACACAACGCGCTGGGGGATGTTCGTGTTTTAGAATCAATTTTTGATTATTTTTTTGAAAAAATGATTCATAATTTGGAAGACGAAAAAAGAGTGATTGAGGAAATGATTTTGATTTCATCTCGTCCGGTCTTGATCAAAAAATTTAATTTTGGAAAATATGCCGGAGAGAAGGTGAGTGATGTGGCACAAAAAGATACTGGTTATCTGAGATGGCTTTTGGGTGAAAAAATAAAATCTCGTGAACAAGGGGTTGAAAATGATGAAGATTGGATTCACACATTGGAATATTATTTGAATTAAACTTTTGTGGTATAATATGAAACATGAGTAATGGTAATAGAAAAATTGAAGAAGAATATAGAGTTTTGGCAGAAAGTAGTCCTGATTGCATCAAGTTGATTGATGTGGAAGGTGATCTTTTGTATATCAATCCAGCCGGACTCAAAGAGCATGGACTCAAGAGTTTGGAGGATGCAAAGAAAAAAAATTGGAGAATTGCGAATGACATTTCTAAAGAAGATGTATCTAAATTCGAGAAAGCTTTTGAAAAGGCAAAAAAAGGAGAAATAAACACAATTGAAATTAGGCACAATGATAAATCAAATCGCGATGTTTGCTTGGAGACGATGGCGCCAGTGAAAGACGAAAATGGAAAAGTCATTGCGGTGTTTGGTGTTTCAAGGGATATCTCATCAATAAAGAAATCTGAAAATGAATTAATAAAATCAAAAAAAGAGTTGGAAAACATTGTGGAAGAGAGAACAAGTGAATTGAAAGAAAAGATTAGTGAGCTAGAAAGAATTAATGAGGTGATGACCGGAAGAGAATTAAGAATGATTGAGCTCAAAGATGAGATCCTGAGATTGAAAAGAGAACTTGAAAAAAAGAAAAAATGAACCCAATTGAAATTATTGAAAAATATTACGATCCCAGAAGTGAAATATTTCAAATTTTAGTTTCTCATTGTGAAGCAGTAAGAGACAAGGCTTTGCAAATTGCTACTAATCTTGAAAAGAAAAAAGGAGTCAAAATTGACAAGGAGTTTTTGAACGAAGCTTCAATGCTCCATGACATTGGAGTTTTTTTAGTTTCTGCTCACGGGATTGATTGCAATGGAAACGAGCCATACATCAAGCATGGGATACTGGGAAGGGAGATTCTGGAAAAGGAAGGATTGCCAAAGCATGCCTTAGTTTCAGAAAGACATGTTGGAGTGGGAATCACAAAAGAAGAAATTGAAAGAGAAAGATTGCCACTTCCAAAAAGAGATATGCTTCCAGAAAGCATTGAAGAAAAGATTATTTGTTTGGCGGATTTGTTTTTCTCAAAGTCTAGAGTTGATGCAAAAAAAGAAAAGAGCATCAATGATATTAAAAAGAATTATGAAAAGTTTGGAAAAGATAATATTTCCAGACTGAATGTGCTCATCGCGGAGCTATTGTAGAAATTGAATTTCCAATGACTTGCAGAAGCTTAAATTGTCAATCTCTTGTAAATAATATAAAAAATTCATAAAAATTTCATATCGCTCGTGTTACACTAAAAATACTAATTCACTTTTTTAATTTTTAACGTGTAAAAAAATGGCAAATTATCACGTGCTGAGCAATAAAGCTTCTGGTTTTTGGGAAATCAAAAAAGATGGTGCCAAAGCGCCAAGTGATTATGCAAAGACACAAAAAGAAGCAGAGGAAATCGCCAAAAAACTTTGTGAAAGTTCTGGTGGCGGAGAAGTGAGAATTCATGGAAGAGACGGAAGAATTCGAGACAGTGACACAGTGCATCCTGGAAATGATCCATTTCCTCCGAGGGATGAAAAATTCTAGATTTGTCAAAAAAATATCAAAAACTATTTTGTTTGTTTTTGAGTTTGCCTCAATTTTGTTGAGGCAATTTTTATTTTGTAAAAATAAGTCGTGTGCTAGAATTAAAAAAGAATAATAAGTTTTAATGAAATTGCTATGCCACACATCAATGAGTTGATAGATTATTGCGTTGAGACCTTTGTTGTTTTTGAGGACAAGGTGTTACTTCGCTATCATGATAAGTATGATATGTGGCTCAGTGTTGGAGGTCACATTGAATTGGATGAGAATCCAAATGAAGCTGCTGTTCGCGAGGTAAAAGAAGAAGTTGGTTTGGATGTTGAGCTGTGTGACAAACTTTTGCCATTCAAAAGAAAAGATGAGGAATATGAAGAATTGATCCCTCCGTTCTTCCTGAAGATTCACAAAATTTCTGACACACACAGACACATTGGGATGACATATTTTGCAAAATCAAATTCTGATCAGGTGATTGATGTGGGTCGAGAGAAGAGCGGGGGATGGAAGTGGATGACAAAAGAAGATATTGAAAATGCAACTGATATTGATGAAGAAATTAAATTTTATGCTCTAAGAGCATTGGAAGAATTGGGAAGTGGAGAATAATTAATTTTTGAACTATTATGAATTTTGATCAATTTGTGGGAACGCTGATATTTTTTCTTGTTGTGAATGTAATTGCATTTTTTGTGATGATGATTGACAAGGTGCAGTCAAGGAAGAGTGGAAACAGTAGAATTTCTGAAGGACTTTTGTTTTTCATGGCAGTGTTTTTTGGAAGTCTGGGAGTGTATGCTGGAATGTTTGTGCTTCGTCACAAAACAAGAAAATGGTATTTCATCATTGGAATCCCAATGCTCATCATTCAAAACATTTCGTTTTTGTATTTGTTTTCAGATTATTGGATTGGGATTGTGAAGTTACTTGGTTAAATGATTGATTAGTAGATTAGGTATATGAATAATATTTTTGAATTTTTGGAAGTTTGTGGAAGATTGAAATTTAGCGAGAGGTTCACAGAGTCTCCAGAGATGCCGAGGGAAAGTGTTGGCGCTCATTCATGGAGACTGGCTTTGCTTGTGATGACGATTCACAAGGATTTGAAGCTAGACATTGATCTTGAAAAATCAATGAAGCTTGCAGTGGCACATGATCTGGTTGAGTCAATTTCAGAAGACATAGATTATTGTTTGATTGCAAACGGAAAAGCAACAAAAGAAGAAAAATATGAAAATGAGAAAGTTGCGATTGAAAAATTAAGAGGCATTGCATCTGGTGAAGTGGGAAAAGAAATTTGTGAGTTGTGGAATGAATATGCGAACAGAAAAACAAAAGAATCTAGGTTTGTGTATGCATTGGACAAAATTGAAGGATTGATTTCACTTGTCGAAGCTGGACACACAGCATATAGTTATCCAGAATATCTTCCGAATTATGCAAATGAGTCTGTGGCTGAATTTCCAGAACTGAGTGATATGCTTGTTGAGATTAAGAAAAGATTGAAAGCGGAATTTGAAAAAGGTGGAATTGAGTGGAAAGATGAATATGATAGTGGTTGAGTAAAAAAAATAGTCAAGAACCGTCCTTAATAAGTATATAAAATTTTAAATATGAATAAACCTAAAATTATTATTGTTGATGAGAAGGATGAAATTATTGGTTCTAAGGAGCGAGAGATTTTGGATCAATCGGACATTTATCGAGTTTCAGCTTTGTGGGTTCAAAATTCTGATGGAGATGTTTTGCTTGCTCAGAGAAAATTTGATAAGAAGAATGATCCTGGAAAGTGGGGTCCAGCAGTTGCGGGGACTAATGATGAGGGTGAATCCTATGAATCTAATATCATCAAAGAAGCTGAAGAAGAAATTGGTTTAGTGGGTCAGAGTTTTCAAAAATCTGAGAAGATTCGATATTCTGGAAAACATAACTTTTTTTGTCAGTGGTTCTCATTCATTACTGATAATGGAATTGAGGAGTTTGAAATTCAAGAAGATGAAGTTGAGCAAATCAAGTGGTGGGAGAGAGATGAACTTTTGGAAGAATTGGAATCTGATCCAGATAAGTTCATTGGGTCAGTTCGTGGTTGCGTGGATTCTTTTTGTTGACGATGTTAGTATTTGAGCAGGCAAGTTAAATGGTGCTTTAATACTAAATAAGGAAATCCCTCCTTAGTCCTCCCCTTGACCCGTCTGCATTAATATTACGCCGAGGTGAAAGGGAGAGGGGAGGAGGGTAGAAATAGAATAATTATTTTTTTATTAGGTGGCTTATGATTCCTGATTACGAGTTACGGATTGCGAATTACTAATCGCAAGCGCTTTACAAATTATGATTTTTAAGGTACAGTTTTGTGCAGTACCTAATTCGGGAGGCTTAATCAAGAGTCTCTTTTTTATTAAATTCATCTTACTTTAAGGAGTGTTGAGATGAAGAAATTGTCACGTGTTGTATTGCCGGTGTTCCTTTTTGGTATTTTATTGGCCGGTTGTGCTGGCACAGGCCCTGATCTGTCGGAACGAGCTTATCGTACCATCTATCCTGGTGGGCTGACCGCTGAGGGAAGTTTGGAAATCGGAAGAATAGTGGAGCAAGTGATAAGCTCAGATGACCGGGATAATGTCCGCTTCTTTTTTAATAATTTCGAAAAGGGCGGTAAAAAAACATTATCACTTACAGGTACCCACAAGGAGGAGGTTATCATTGGAGTCGAAGACAAGAATTCTGAAGGATTTAACACTAGACTTAAAATTTTAATTACGGTCAAGGTGGATTCATCCTCACAAATTATTCATGCAGAAGCTTTTCGGGACACATCCGACAATTGGTGGACGGTTGTTCCAGGTAAGGCGCCGAAGAAATAAACAAAGCTCGTTTTGACGAGCTGAAAGCCGAGGAGTGTGCGCGTTGCGCTCCCGGCTTTTTTGTTTGGATTGTTTTTTGTTATATGCTTCATGGCAAAGAGTTGATAAAAAAGAAATATTGTTCTAGTATTGAAACACGTGAGAAGTAATAATTAAACGCGTGCTATTATTACGGGATCCTGAATCCCGCCCTAGGCGAGGCAAAGCAAGTTCAGGATGACATGTTTTTTCAGGTTAATATGAAAGAGGTATTGAAAAAAAATATTGAAGAAGCGATTTTGAAGCTCCAGGGTGAAAATGATGACTGGGGAGTTTTTGATTTGAAAGACGTTACTATTGAAGTTGATTATCCAAAGAATGAAAATTTCGGAGATTTTTCAACAAACATTGCAATGGTGCTGGCTTCCAAATTGAAAAAGAATCCAAAAGAAATTGCTGAGAAAATCGCAGAAATTTTACGTGTCAAAGATATTGAAAAGTCAGAAGTTGTTGTGCCTGGGTACATCAATTTCTATTTATCAAAAAACTATCTTCAAAATTTGATTGAAATAGTGAAAAAAGAAAAGGGTGATTTTGGATCATCACAAATCAATAAAGAAAAAAAAGTTAACAATGAATTCATTTCAGCCAACCCAACGGGACCACTTCATCTTGGAAATGGAAGGGGTGGATTTTTGGGTGATGTGATCGGGAGAGTGCTTCGAAAAACCGGAGCGGAGGTTGTGAATGAATATTTGATTAATGATGGAGGAGAACAAATTTTGAAACTTGGTCACAGCGTTTTGAAGGATAGTGAAGCAGTGTATGGTGGGGAGTATATTGAAAAGTTGAACAAAGAGATTGGATCAGGTGATGTGAAGGAAGTTGGAATCAAAGCAGCGGACAAAATTCTTGAGGAATACATCAAAAAAACAACAAAAGAAAAAATGGGAATCAATTTTGATTCTTGGATATCTGAAAGGAAGGATGTGATTGAAAAGGGGAAAGTTGACGAAGCACTCAAAATTCTTGAAGAAAAAAAACTTACATTTGAGAAAGATGGAGCGCTTTGGCTCAAAACCACTGACTTTGGAGATGATAAAGATAGGGTGCTTGTGAGAGCAAACGGAGAAAAAACCTATATAGCATCTGATTGTGGATATATTCTTGGAAAAATTGAAAGAGGATTTACTGATATTATTGAAATTTGGGGAGCGGATCATCATGGATATATTACTCGTTTTGAGGCGGCTGCAAGAGCTCTTGGATTTGAGGGTGAGCTGAAGTTTATCATTGTTCAATTGGTGAGACTCACAAAAGATGGAAAAGAAGTGAGAATGAGCAAACGCGCAGGAAATGTCGTTTGCATTGATGATCTCATTGAAGAAGTTGGTGTGGATGTAACTCGATTTTTCTTTTTGATGTATAGTGCAGATTCTCATATGGATTTTGATTTGGGACTTGCAAAAGAAAGATCAAACAAGAATCCTGTTTTCTATGTGCAGTATGCTCATGCAAGAATCTCAAGTATCTTGAAGAAATCAGAAATTGGGAGTGGTGTTCTTGATTTATCACTTTTAATTAATGAGAAAGAATTGAATCTTCTCAGAGAGATTGATAGGTTCCCAGAGTTGATTCAAGATATTAGTGAAAATCATGCTGTTCAAAGATTGCCACAATATGCAATTCGATTAGCGGATAAGTTTCATTCGTTCTATAATGAGTGTAAAGTCATTGATGATGAAAATATTGAATTGTCAGTTGCCAGACTTGAACTTGTCAAGGCCACAAAGATCGTTTTGAAAAACACCCTTGAGCTGATTGGGGTGAGTGTTCCAGAAAAAATGTAAAAGTGAGAGGCAGAAATATTTTATTCTTAAATTCCTATATTCATAAATTTATAAATTCAATAAAGAGATGCGCATTGGGATAGACGCGAGGACAATTTTGAGTCCCGAAAAGAGTGATTCAATCGGAAGCGGACACTACACCTATCAGTTGGTGCGACATATTTTAGATTTGGACAAAACGAATGAATACGTTTTGTTTTTTGATCATAGGGTGCGTGACAAAGATGCAAGGAAATTCAAAAGAAATAATGTGAAAGTAGTTTTCTATCCCTTTTCGGATTATAAAAAATACCTTCCAGGAGCATATAGTGAAGTTTTGGGACTAGCTACACTTCAAAAAGAGAATCTGGATTTGCTTCATGTGACCTCTCCTGACAGCAGGATTCCAGTTGGATATCATGGAAAAAAAATAGTAACTTTCAGCGATCTTTCTTTTTTTGGCATTCCTAATTGCTATCCTAGTATGAAAAGAGAGTTTGCAAAGATTGGGAGTAGGTATATGGCACAAAGAGCGGACAAGATTATTGCTATTTCAAACTCTGTTAAAGATGAATTGCAAGGTTTTTTGAATGTTTCTCCAGAAAAGATAGATGTCATTTATGGTGGTTTTGATGAAAGATTCCTTGATTCTTCTGATGCAAAAAAAGAAAGAGTTTTGGGGAAATATGGAGTGAGAGGTAAATATATTTTGTTTTTAGGAACCATTGAGCCAAGCAAAAATGTCACTAGACTCATTCAGGCCTTTGCGAAATTCAAAAAGAGTTTTTTGAAAAAAAATGGAAAAAAGAAAAATTTTGAATACCAATTGATTTTAGCTGGAAAAAAAGGATGGCTTGCAGATGAATATATTCAAATAGCGAGAGATTTTGATGTTATCGATGACATCATCTTGACTGGATATGTTATTGGAGATGAATTGTCAGTACTCTTTAGAAATGCTGATTTTTTTGTTGCTCCTTTTTTGTACGGAAGTTTTGGTGGGGGGGTTTTGGAGGCATTTGCCACAAAAACCCCAGCTATTGTTTCTCGCATTCCTTCCTTTGTTGAAATTGCTGATGATGCAGTAATATTTATTGATCCATTGGACACTGATGGACTTTCAGATGCGATGCTTCAATTGTGTTGTGATAGCAAAAAGAAAAAAGAATTGTCAGAAAAAGGTTTTTCTCAAATAGAAAGATTTAATTGGAAAAAAGCTGCAAAAGAAACAATTGAATTATATGAACGCATGGTGTAGAATATGAAGCAGTTAAATCAAGAAAATAATTTTAAATTTTATGGATAAAAAAATATTAGGAAGTGTTGCTGTTGCAATAATAATTTTAGGAGGAGTGATTTGGTGGAATTCAGGGAATCAAAAAAGTGAACAAAACTCCAAAGAGGAAAAAAGCACTTCTCAAGTGGCAGCACAGGAAAAAAGCCAAGAAGAAATAATTTATTTTTATGGTGATGGATGTCCTCATTGTTCAGATGTGTTAGAGTTTATTGCTGCTAATGACATTGAAAACAAGGTTGATTTCACGAAAAAGGAAGTCTGGAAGAATGCACAGAATAACAAGGAATTATCTGAGGTTGCCAAGAGATGTGGGCTTGATCCAAGGGATATCGGAGTGCCTTTTGTGTCAGCTGGTGGAAGATGCTATATTGGTGGTCCAAGTGTGAAAAACTTTTTCAAAGGCAAAGCTGGGATATAGAAAGGGGAAGGGCTTGCATTTTTTTTGAAAGGGTGCAATAATAGTTTTCGAAGTGGGCTGAAAGAAGTATGTCAGAAAACTTATTTAGAGGGCTTGACACATTTTTAAAACCTGCTAACATGTAATGGTGTCTGTGATTTAGTAATTTTTTTTACTATAAATCTTGATAAAACAACAAAATAAAATCAAATATAAAAACGGGTGAGCTTCACAGTATAAAATTTTTACTGGGGGAAGATTCTCGTCTATCTGGCGAGTTTTTGTTTTGTTTGAAAATTGATTGTGCTGGAATTATTTTATTCAGAGAGTGAATGAAAAAATTTCCGCAGAATAGGAACCTTGAAAACTGAATACTGTTATTATTGAAACTAGGCATTGCGGAAAGATGCGTAGAGGTAGATAATAATAGATTATGTAGGTAGTTACAGTTTTAATCGTAGATGATTACAAACTGTTAACTTCGCTCTCTTAGAAACAGCTTTGCTGAATCTGAGAGAGTAAAAGCAATTAAAAAAGGTTTACTCAAAGCACATAGTGGATGCCTAGACTGAAGTAAGCGAAGAAGGACGTAGCAGGCTGCGATAAGCCTCGGGGAACTGTCAAGCAAGTTTTGATCCGAGGATTTCCGAATGGGGCAACCCCTTCGATCTTGTATCGAAGATTATTATCTGAATACATAGGATAATTAAAGCGCACCCTGGGAATTGAAACATCTTAGTACCAGGAGGAACATAAATCAATAGAGATTCCGTCAGTAGTGGCGAGCGAAAGCGGAATAGCCTAAACCCAATCTTCGGATTGGGGGTTGCGAGGTATTCTTACTCGTTTGATCGGGTTTGATTACATTTTTTTAGTGGAATAATTTTGGAAAGAAAAGCCATAGAGGGTAACAGCCCCGTACACGAAAAAAAGATGTAGTCATTGTGAATATCCTCAAGTAGGGCGGGACCGGAGAAATCCCGTTTGAATCTGGGAGCACTAACTTCCAAGGCTAAATATTACTTCAGATCGATAGTGAACTAGTACCGTGAGGGAAAGGTGAAAAGCATCCCGTTAAGGGAGATGAAATAGTATCTGAAACTATGTGTTAACAAAGAGTCAGAGCCGTAATTTATTACGGTGATGGCGTACTTTTTGCAGAACGGGCCAACGAGTTAGTTTTATACGGCTTGCATAAGCTACTTTGTAGAATATGCACAGTGAAAGCGAGGCTTAACCGCCGAATTTGTCGTATGGACTAGACCCGAAACCGGGCGAGCTACATATGAGCAGGGTGAACCCCAAGTAACATTGGGGGGAGGCCCGAACCCACTGATCGTGCAATATCAGGGGATGACTTGTGTGTAGAGGAGAAATTCCAATCGAGCTCGGAAATAGCTGGTTCTCTCCGAAATAGCTTGAGGGCTAGCGTCTGGCAAATGAGCATGGGAGGTAGAGCTACTGAATGAGTATCCGCGGTTCGCCGTAGGCCACTCAATCAAACTCCGAATTCCTATGTTTCTTATCCAGGCAGTCAGAAATCCGGCGCTAAGGTCGGATCTCAAAAGGGCAACAGCCCAGATCATAATCTAAGGTCCCCAAATCCATATTAAGTGGGAAAGGAAGTGAAATTTCTCAGACACCTAGTAGGTTGGCTTAGAAGCAGCCATCCTTTAAAGAGTGCGTAATAGCTCACTAGCTTAGAGATTTTGCGCCGAAAATGTAACGGGGCTAAATATGGTACCGAAGATATGAACTATTTAATCTTTCGAGATTAGATATTGGTAGGAGAGCGTTCCTTGTGCAGCGAAGCCAAAGATGTGAGTCATGGTGGAGCGCAGGGAAGTGAGAATGTTGGCATGAGTAACCGCAATGTGAGTGAGATTCTCACACCCCGAAAGTCTAAGGTTTCCTGGGCAATGGCAATCATCCCAGGGTTAGTCGGTCCTAAGGCGAGGCTGAAAGGCGTAGTCGATGGACAGCTGGTTAATATTCCAGCACTATAATAATATTCGATGGAGTGACGTATTCTTGTAACTTTTGCACCTTATTGGATTGGTGTAGGGATACTGAGGATGCTAGGCAGGCAAATCCGTCTAGCAATAATCCAAGGTATTTCTGGACTTCCGTCTTCGGATGGAATAACAAAAGTGAGCAGGGTACCAGGAAAAGCTTCTAAGGTTCGTATTATTATATCCGTACCGTAAACCGACACAGGTAGACAGGGCGAGTAGCCCAAGGGGAATGGGAGAACCTTCGTTAAGGAACTCGGCAAAAAATCTAGATGTAAGTTCGCGAGATATCTTCCCAACTCTTTGCTTGCAAAGGGCTGGGCGCAGCTAAAGAATTCCAAGCGACTGTTTATCAAAAACACAGGTCTCTGCAAACTCGTAAGAGGATGTATAGGGGCTGACGCCTGACCAGTGCTGGAACGTTAACGGGAGCGGTGCAAGCCAATCCCCGAAGCGCCAGTGAACGTCGGCGATAACTATAATCGTCCTAAGGTAGCGAAATTCCTTGTCGGGTAAATTCCGACCCGCATGAAAGGCGTAACGACTTGGAAACTGTCTCAACGAAGGACCCAGTGAAATTGCAATGGGGGTAAAGATGCCCCCTACCTACGGCAAGACGAAAAGACCCCGTGGAGCTTTACTACAGCTTGGTATTGAATTGAGGTTTTAGTTGCCCAGTATAGGTGGGAGACTTTGAAGTGCTGATTCTGGTTGGCATGGAGTCACCAATGGAATACCACCCTGCTATTATTTCAATTCTAACCTCGGACCGTTATTTGGATTTTTAAGACATTAAATTGTCAAACGAATCAAAATTTGGATTCCGAAGAAAGTTGTTAGAGCTCATTAAAAATGGTCTTAACGTCAATAAAATGCAAACATAAACTGTTATTTATGTGAGTGTTTTTGAGATGTTTAAGTATCATTTGCGGTGGGGGTATAAAATTATTTTTTATACTATAACAACTTATCTTGAATCTAAATTTGATCGTAAGAGTCTAAATACCGGTCCGGGAACAGTGCCTGGTGGGTAGTTTGACTGGGGCGGTCGCCTCCTAAATAGCAACGGAGGCGCTTACAAAGGTTGGCTAGGTCCGGATGGAAATCGGATTGATAGTGCAAAAGCATAAGCCAGCTTTACTGAAAGACCTATAAGTCGCTCAGTTACGAAAGTAGAATTTAGTGAACCGACCATCACTTGTAGGAGTGTGGAAGATCATCAGATAAAAGTTACCCCGGGGATAACAGGCTAATAGTGCCCAAGAGTTCATATCGACGGCACTGTTTGGCACCTCGATGTCGGCTCATCTCATCCTGGGGCTGGAGAAGGTCCCAAGGGTTTGGCTGTTCGCCAATTAAAGAGGTACGCGAGCTGGGTTCAAACCGTCGTGAGACAGGTTGGTCTCTATCTGCCGTAGGCGTCGTTGCTTGAAAGGAGTCTTTCCTAGTACGAGAGGACCGGAAAGAACAAACCTCTGGTGTATCGGCTGTTCCGCCAGGAGCACTGTCGAGTAGCTAAGTTTGGAAAGGATAACCGTTGAAAGCATCTAAACGGGAAGCCTCCCTTAAGATAAGGCAACTTTCTAGCTTGCTAGAAATGATTTCCTAGAAGAAGACTAGGTTGATAGGCTTCAGGTATAAGCCCTGTGAGGGGTTAAGCCAAGAAGTACTAATAAGTCACAAAACCTTTTTTGTTCAATTGCTGGCTTTACAATGACTATGTTCTCATGGTTATTGTAAAGTCGAGTTAACAGTTTGTAGTTATTTAACTACTGTCATACATAATCTAATTTTGAATTTATAGTTCTCGGTGCTTCTAGCAATGGAGGTACACCTGTTTTCCATATCGAACACAGAAGTTAAGCCCATTAGCGCCGATGATACCTAGCACCTATTCTTTGAGACTGCATTTTTTGCAGCTTCAAAAAGACACCTATCGAAGAATTGGTGCTGGGGAAAGTAGGTCAGTGCCGAGTACCATGAATTCAAAATCGAAAGAAAAAAATAGCCTGCTCTGGCTATTTTTTTTGTTTTCTTATAAAATGTATTTACGGGTAATAATAAATTTTTAAAACATAATGAATAGGGATTTTAAGCGGATAATAATAATATTGATTTATTTGTTTATTTTAGGGGTTATTGTAGGTGGTTTGTACTCAATATTCAAAGAAAAACCAACTTGCTTTGATGGTATATTGAATCAAAATGAACAAAAAATAGACTGTGGAGGAGTGTGCGCACCATGTGAAAAGGAAATAGTTGTCAGTGATATCGAGATTGTCAGTGCAGACATAATAGATGGAGGAAATGGTAAAATAGATATTTTAGTAAAACTAAGAAATCCAAATAATAATTTCGGGAGCTCTGGATTTAGATATAATATTGCATTAAAAGATGCTAATAATGACACCCTGGAAGAGCGTAGCGGGAAGAGTTATATTCTCCCAATGGAAACAAAATATGTCATAGAAACTAATTTTGAGCCAAATAAGAGGCCTTCCGAGGTTATTGTTCAGTTAAGTGGGAATAATTGGAAAGAATTGAATATTTTTGAAGAACCAGAACTTAATATTTTTAACAAGGAATATTATCCTGTTAATGATAATGAAAAAAGCGCCGTATATGGACTTTTGAAAAATGAAAGTAGATTTGATTTTGGTGAAATTGATTTAAATGTTATTTTGAGAGATTCAAAGGGAAAGCCTGTTGCAGTGAATAAAACCGTGATATCAAACCTATTTGCACAACAAGAGAGAGATTTCAAACTAATTTGGCCATATAATCTCGGACTTGATGTTATGGAGGTGGAGATCGAAGCGGAAACTAATGTTTTTGATTCTCAAAACTATGTCAAGGAATATCAAACTGGGCAAAAATTTCAAGAATTTTAATTGAAAATTTATATTTAAATTTATGCAAATTAAAAACTACAATGTATATTTCTTCATTTTGGTGTTGACCGGAATTAGTTTGTTGGTTTTTTTGATACTTAAGCCATTTTTGTCATCTATATTAGTGGCTGCAATATTGGCAATAACGTTCCATCGCTCTTATAAATTTTTCCTTAAATGGACTAAAAACAGTTCATCCCTTAGCTCTTTTTTGACATGTATTATGATTTTAATAATCATAATTCTTCCAGTGGTAGTGGTTTTTAATTTATTAGTGAATGAAACAAGTTATTTGTATCAAGAAATATCAAGAGATGAAAATTTCTATCAAAGAAATGTGAATCATGCAATTGACAGTGTTGCTAGTATTCCAATTATGCAGTCATTTGATTTGGATAATGTTATAAACGAGTGGAAAATCAGCCAGTCTGCGCAAAAAATCAGCCAAGGATTTATTTTTGTGATTCAAAAGGCATATCAAAATATAATAAGTTTTGCTATTTGGATGTTTGTGATGTTATTTTCTTTGTATTATTTTTTTATTGAAGGCAGTGATATTCTTCGAAGAGTGATGTATTTGAGTCCGCTTCGGGATGAACATGAGAAAAAGTTGTCTGAAAAATTTGTTTCAATGACCAAAGCAACGTTGAAAGGGACCGTTGTTGTTGGAACAATTCAAGGTGTTTTAGGTGGAATCATGTTTGCCATTGCAGGTGTTCCATCGTTTATCATGTGGGGAGTGATTATGATAATTTTTTCAATAATTCCTGCTATTGGATCTGGGATTATTTGGGCGCCAGCAGGGATTATTATGCTCATTTCAGGAAAAGTATGGCAAGGGGTGTTCATTCTTTCTTTTGGAGGTATTTTCATTTCGTTTATTGACAATATTCTTCGTCCGAAATTAGTAGGCGGGGATACCGAAATGCATCCTTTGCTGGTGTTTTTCGCAACACTTGGGGGCCTTATTGCATTTGGAATTATTGGATTTGTGATTGGTCCTGTTATTATGGCACTTTTCTTGACACTTTGGGACATCTATGGGGTGGAATTCAAGAGTCAATTGAAAAAATTTAACAAGTAGGAAGAAATTTTTGCAATAAAGATGGAAATATTGGAGTTTTATCAAAATCTTCCCAATGTCATTGATCCAATCATTTTTAGGGTTGGTTTTTTTTCGATGCGATGGTATTCTTTGATGTATATTATCGCATTTTTGGTGGTGTATTATCTGGCTCTCTGGAGGCTCAAAAGGGGGGAGTTGAGTGATTTTTCACAAGATGTTGATGAAAAAAATGGTGATTTTTTGAGTAATAAAGTTCTTGATTTGTTGACCTGTATTTTTTTTGGGATTATTGTTGGAGGTCGATTGGGGTATGTTTTTTTCTATGACCTGCAATATTTTTTGAATCATCCTGTGGAGATAATTTCTCCAATTAGCGCCACTGGAGAGTTTGTGGGGTTATATGGAATGAGTTTTCATGGTGGAATTATTGGTTTTGTGTCGTCTCTCATGTTTTTTGCAAAGAAAAATAGGATTAATTTTTGGAAAATAGCGGATTTCTTGGTTGCAATCATTCCTGCTGGATATTTTTTTGGAAGAATTGGAAATTTTTTGAATCATGAATTGTATGGTCGAGTTACACAAGTTTTTTTTGGGATGAAATTTGATGAAAGTGGGCTATTGAGGCATCCTTCGCAGCTCTATGAAGCCTTTTTCGAGGGATGGGTGCTTTTTTTTGTGTTGTGGAAATTTAGAAATTATTGGAAGAAATTCCCAGGTGTTTTAAGTGGAATGTATGTTTGTGGATATGGAATTTTCAGATTTTTTTTGGAATTTTTCAGAAAACCTGATGATCAGATTGGAATGATTTTTCATATTTTAACGATGGGTCAAATTCTTTCCATCGGGATGATTTTTTTTGGAATTTTAATTATATTTTTTAGGGTCAAAAAATAAGAAAAAAAGTATTAAAATAGTTATTTAAAAATAGTCTGAAAAAACTATTTTTTTTGTTATAAAATAAATGAACTTAAGCTTTTATTTAAATAAAATAAACTTGTAAAATTATTAAAAAAAAGGTATAATTATGTTAGTATGTGGAGTATTGCAATTTAAGAAAATTTCAGATTAATTTCATGTAAGAAATGATGTGATTAATGGCTCAACTAAGCCACAAATCGGTTATCTTAAAATGATTGATGAAAATGAAAAAAAGCATATGAATGTGCCTCGAAAAAAGCTGATGGTTTTTTTTGGTTTTTTCTTTTTCCTGTGGATAACTTTCGGAACATTTTCTTGGGTCAAAAATGGAAATGAAAACATCTTTTTTGATGAAAAAAGTGATTGGAGTGAAGAAGGTGTTTTGGGAGAACGAACTGAAAATTCCAAGTCAAGAATTATTGCTCAAGCAAATCCAGAAGAAGTAGGTGATGTTGATGAAAACAATGCGGATGGAAATGTGGATACAGAAGTGGATTCACTGAAAAGTGAGAGTTACAACGTGAGTCAAATCAGATTTGGTACAGCGGTGGCAATCGACAGTGGGTCATTGGGAAGTGTTCCACTTGAGGTAAGCGGGATAAGTGGGGAGGTGTTGATTTCTGGTGAAGATGAAACCCCAAGATTTCTTGTTGCATGGAAAACAAGCAAAGATGCAAAGTGTGAGGTGACTTATTCAAAGGGTGATGGAGATGAAACGGAGACTTATCGAGAAGATGCATATGGAATAAATCACGCAGCACTGCTCTCAGACATCGAGTTATCAACAATTTATGCATATAACATCAAGGCAAGAGACAGGTGGGGGAATGAGGTGGCATCGGAATATTTCAGTGTATACACTGGGGATAAGTCAGAATCAATTTTCGACCTCATCATTTCAGCCATAGAAAACACATTCGGATGGGCCATGAAAAAATAGGAAACATAAAAAGACAGTGAAAACAAAAGTTTAATTCAAAAAATGTTTAACAATAAAAACAAAAACAAAATA